>Ga0302280_1000861_pt1 | contig 26209 bp, 30 predicted proteins | sample III_Fen_E1_1_FD_198771 | JGI IMG/M metagenome (GOLD analysis project Ga0302280, IMG submission 198771) | Peat permafrost microbial communities from Stordalen Mire near Abisko, Sweden - III_Fen_E1_1 | ecosystem: Environmental > Terrestrial > Soil > Wetlands > Permafrost | place: Sweden: Abisko... | reverse complement strand
TTTCATTTACCATGAGATTTACAGTTCTTCTTTTATCTCCGAACCATTTTTCTAATATACGTTTTTGTTCAAGAGTAGGTCTAGCTCTAATTTTTATACATCTAATTATTGGATTTTTACACTTAGACGCGGTTTTTATATGAGCTTTACAGTATAAATCTTTTTCCTTACAAAATTCCCCACATTTTATTCCTTTCTTACTACGCTCGGGAATTATTCCAGTCCCACACTTTGGAATAATAGCCTCGCAAGTATAAGCCCAATACTCTTCGAACTCAGCTTGTCTTTTACCTTTATGTTTAGGACAAACTACTTCATTATTTATAAGAATATTTCCGCACAATCTACCGTAAACCTTATCATCTATTCGTTTTGTAACTGCAAATTCACAACACTCAACAAACTTAATCTTCGCCCTCTTCTTTTTCTTCACTTTTAACTTCTTTCTTCCTATACCGTCTTGCGCCATTGGCTCTACAGGAAAATACGTGGACGATGGACAACAGGTCTTTACAAAGTTCGGATTCTTTACTTCCAATGCTCGAGTCGAGAACCACGAGTTTGACTCTATAATACTTAAAGAACCATTGGAATAGTTCGAATCCGAATCTTGTAAGTCTGTCTCTATGGGATACCACAACTGTCCTGTAATCTCCTTCAATTGTTCCTTCGAGTAGCTTGAGAAGACCTTTCCTTTTGAAATTAATCCCGCTCCCAAAGTCCTTGATAATCGTAAATTCTGGATATTGTTCTTGCATGGACTCAATCTGACGTTTAAGATCATCTGCTTGTGTTCGTGTAGAAACTCTGCAATAACACACTCCTCTTTCTTCTCTTGGACTTTCAGAGTGTTTAAGGTCGTTTTCAGATTCAAGAGACTGTTTTTTGACATTGTCGAGTCCTTTAAAGGAATTGATATCATACCGTTTATGTCCCGTAATACCGGGCTTTGTTCTGAAACATTGAATAACTCCCTCATCTTCCCATCTTGCAAGTGTTTCTCTTGAAACTCCGAAATATTTGGCGGTCTTGGTAGTTGAAAGAAAGGTATGGGATCCTTCCATTCCATTATTTAATAGTTAAATTCATTTGTTTAACTTACATTTCAATGTGCATATATTTTTAAACATTAGACAATGTTTAAAATTAACAGTTAAAAGGCTCTAAAAAGGCGGACGCATTTTTAGATGAATGTATAACTATGACACAAGGATTTTATATGCATAAGAAATATCGCTATATTATTCAGTTAATTGGATCGGACAAATATAATATTTCGTGTAAGAAACATCCTACTAGCGGATCAGATTTAGAATTGACAGAGGCAGATCTAAAGCATATACATAACCTAGGGATGGACACTCACATCGATCCGCGTTATGCCTTGAAACTTGAAAAAATTCTCCAAAGTTGTTAAGTTATACATGGATAAAGATCCCTCTTTACATGTAAAATAGTATGAATCATTCCATCCTCTGTAATATCGAACTTTGGTGCTATATCAGTCATCGAGACCAAAGGAGGAGCTTCGTCTTCCTTATCATCATTTGATCCAGCATTCTTGTCTACTGGATCAACATTCTTATCACAACCCCAAAAATCATAGTCTTGTAATGGTTCTCCATCGAGAATCTTTATCGCACCTGAATCTCGTATTCTATGTAAAAAATAACTTATTTGTGATCGAAATCCTTTCCAATTATACGATACCGCCATAGCCTCTTGTGACGTCATGGGTTTGTCTCGATAAAATAAGATTCCCAATATCCGAAGAACGTTATAATCCATGTATAAAAAAACATCATCTTCTTCCTCTGATATAACTTTGAATGTTTTTACTAGATGAATTCCACCTTCTTTAATCTTACATAAAGTTTTGGAAGTGACTTCAGAGAGACTAAGAATTTTACGAATACCAGCTATTTTTTCACATGATAAGCCCCATTCTTTAAGTTTTTTATCACTCAATGTAAAGTTTTTAGGACTTATATCCTTCCTGCCTATAGTTGTATAAATCCTCTCCATAATCTTGGTACCTATATCATAAGATATCCCTTTCCGGATCAATATCTCTATCGCTTGATGCATTGGTGAATGATCCGGTAACATCCAGTATTTTTTATATTTGGTCGAAATATTAAACAGGTCAAGATCTGAAGCAATATAATTTTTATCATCAGAATTAGAATCACCTTGAAATTGGTCCATTTTAATGAAGTTTTTATAACCTTTAAATATACAATTAAATTTTAGATGACATGAATAATCCTACCGTCATTCATTTTCTCCAAATGTCCTTCAGATCGGTCTTGGTTGGATAAACTTTAAAGAATTAAATAAAGATCTGTTGCTATGAAGTTTTTATAACTTTAAATAGACAATTAAACTTTAGATGATAGTTCCTGTAAATTAGATTCTAATTTACTCAAACCCATATCTGACATTTTGATCGCCTGATTCAAATGACCAGTTTTAGATCTCAGACTCTGAACACGAGATGATAATTTTTGGATATTCGAAGCAATCTGACCCTCTTCTCTTTCTAATAACGCCTGTCCATCATGAATAGTCCTGATATCACCCATCTTTTCCAAGTGTTGTTCAGAACGGACATTATGGAATAAATAAGAAAAACGTTGCCAAAGATGCCAAATAATAAACACGAGGACGATTGCTCCGAGAATTCCAAAAATTATCCACCAAATAGTATTATCTTTTTTACCCCTTTTTCTCTTTTTTGAACCGATATTATCAGGTGGAGGAGCACTCTTAAGATCAGCATCAAAATCAATAACTCCTCCTACACCTCCCTTAGCACTATCAAATCCGACAGTTGTATTAATGTGATATTTTTCATCTGTACAAGCAATTTTGAAAAATCCCCCATTATTCCATTTATCACCCCAACTATTTCTAACAACCCAATAAGGAAGCTTAAAAGTATCCTGTTTAGGAAGCGATTTCTTCAAAAAATTCGGGACTTCTTCTACCCCCCAACCCACGATAACAACTGCGTGAGCTCCGGCCAAAGTATTCATAACATTGGGTGTACCGTATTTATAAGGAGTTTCATCGCCAGCGGGAGTCTTACCAGAATCATCTGTATCCAAATGTACATATATACCATTTGTAGCTTTCCATCCATCTCCTCCCTGAGATTCTGGGGCAGTACCCATGAAAAAGTCGGTAAAGACAAAATATCCAGTAGGAGTTGGTCCCTTATTAAATACTTGTGTTTTGATTTGATCCAAAGTAGTCAAAGTATTCACAGAACCTTCCTCTACCTTGTAAACAAACGGAGGAGTAGATGAATTAACACACTTTGAGCTATTGGAAAAATTTGGAATAAGAGAATTGTTCTTATCGCCATCTCCACTTTTATCACAACCATTAACACACCATTCATAACTCCAGCAATCTGACGGAACGGTTCCAATTGGTTTAGCCATACTTTCCAGGGCATTCGATATTATTCCACCATTACATCCACAGAGATGGTCTTGGTTACAATCCAATGTTAAACCGTAAGACATGAGGTAAGTAGGACCCAACATAGGATTAACACCTTGTCCGATGGCTATTCTATCTGATAATGCTGTAGTTGCAGCAAATGCCCAACATCCCCCACATGTTAACTGGTTTGAAGGCGATTGGATAATCCCTACTAATTCGTCTCCTTTATGGGATCGTACGTCATCATCGTTATTCCAAGAAAATGACTCGGGAAGTTGTGAGGTTTGAGATTCTTCTATACCAGTAGAAAATTTTTGCGGAGAATTATTTTGCATAGACAAAGTACATGGCGGAACATAACTCAAACCAGGTCCTTCTTCTCCTTTTCTGGGAGAAGAAAATTTACCTGTTAATTTGAACCGCAGGTCAGCAAGATTGATAAGCTGACCATGTTTGAATAGGTTATTGTTACTATTAACAGAAGTATACATTTGATATTGGAAATGATAATATTTTTCTCAGTAATAGGTTAGGAATTTGAAAATATAATAGATTAAGTATATTTAAGCTGATTATAATATAATTCTATTTTTTCAATCTGTAGATTGACTTATTAGGCTAGCAACAGACACCAAAACTTGTATATAATTAATCTTTAGTATATATGTATATTTAGTTAGAATTCGGTAGGCTTTACTGACTATTTTGTTACAAAGAGAGCATTTTCCATACATGAATTTAAATCTTTCTTGTACTGTTCTATATCTAATTCTATTATTGATGGATTTCCAGCTAGACAATACCAATTTATCTTGTCCGGATTCTTTTCTAGGAGGGAAATTGCTGCAGGATTTCCAGATAAACTGGACCAATCTATCTTGTCTGGATTCGTTTCCAAGAAGGAAATCGCTGCAGGATTATAAGATAACCAGGACCAATCTATCTTGTCTGGATTCTTTTTCAAGAGGGAAATTGCCGCAGGATTTCCAGATAAACTGGACCAATGTATCTTGTCTGGATTTTTTTCCAAGAGGGAAATCGCCGAAGGATTTCCAGATAAATAAGACCAATCTATCTTGTCCAGGTTCTTTTCCAGGTTCTTTTCCAGGTTCTTTTCCAGGTTCTTTTCCAGGTTCTTTTCCAGGAGGGAAATTGCCCCAAGATTTTGAGATAAACAATACCAATCTATCTTGTCCGGATTCTTTTCCAGAAGGGAAATTGCCGCAGGATTATAAGATAAACAATACCAATCTATCTTGTCCGGATTCTTTTCCAGAAGGGAAATTGCTGCAAGATTTCCAGCTAAACTGGTCCAATTTATCTTGTCTACATTCTTTTCCAAGAGAGAAATTGCTGCAGGATTTCCAGATAGACCGGACCAATTTATCTTGTCCGGATTCTTTTCCAGGAGGGAAATTGCCGCAGGATTTCGAGATAACCAGAACCAATTTATCTTGTCCGGATTCTTTTCCAATAGGGAAATTGCCGCAGGATTATAAGATAAACAATACCAATCTATCTTGTCCGGATTCTTTTCCAATAGGGAAATTGCCGCAGGATTATAAGATAAACAATACCAATCCATCTTGTCCGGATTAATAAATAGTTTTAAACGTGTTGGTCTCGGGATAACATATTGTGCTATAATATGCAAAATACATTTTGGTAACTGTTTACACATTTAAGATAAAGTTTAATAGATATATAATTTCCTGTATACTAGAGGTGAAAAAATCAATTAACTATGTATAATGATTAATTCCTATTTAAAGTAGGAATTTTAAGTATAATGACCGAAATGTCATTTAACAGCTCAAAAAATCCAATTGACGAAACAGTGATAGATTATGGACAGCATTCCATCATGATCGGATTATTTTGTGGTAGTCAGCATAGGAATGGACACCATAACATTTTTATAGGAGATTTTACAGGTAACAGCGTTTGTGACGGTAGTTATAATATAATAATATAATAATATTGCAGGAGCTAATGGAAGTAGACAATTTATTATTGAAGATTTTACCAGTTGGTGTGAACCGTATATGTATCAATTATTCTATAACACTTTTCCTCGAATTATCGCTATTATAGAAGATGAATATCTTCCTATATTATCCAAAGACCAGGGTGAACAATTGGTGCAAAAAATGCGTAAAATTAGAGACATATGTGAACTAAATCTTTCCAATCGTTCTCGTGCAGGAACATTTGATCTTAGATTTCCTCCTCCAGGTGTTCCTATTCAATAAGTTAATCTGACCATGTTTGAATAGGTTAGGATTAAGCTGATTATATGATCATAAACATTATAACTCTATTTTCCGATCTATATAGGGTTAGTTCGCGTATAAAATGATTAATTCCTATCCTTGTAGATATGAATTTAAATTCTCAAATATGGTGGCTGATTTTTCGTTTAGTAACTTAAAAACTCCAATCGATGAAATAATAGCTGATAATGGGCGTCATTCTATTATGATTGGAATGTTTTGTGGTAGTCAGACTAGAAATGGTCATCATAATATTTTTATAGGAGATTTTACAGGTATTGAAGTTTATGAAGGCAATTATAATATAATCATTGGTAATAACATTACTGGCGTTAGCGGAAGTCGACAATTTATCATTAGTGATTTTACTGGCTGGAACGAACCGTATATATCTCAATCATTTTATAATATGTTTCCTCGACTTATCGCTACAATTGAAGATGAATATCTTCCTATATTATCTGAAAACAAAGGCGAGCAATTAGTACAAAAAATGCATAAAATTAGAGACATATGTGAACTAGATCTTTCCAATCGTTCTCGTGCAGGGACATTTGATCTTAGATTTCCTCCTCCAGGAATCCCTTCGCAGATAGGTTAATCTGTAGGTTGAATAATATCATTTACTAATTTATACCACTGCTCACTTGGATAGCAGTTATAAGACATCATACAATTTCGTTCGAACCAGTTAGATAGAACGCTATACGCAGACTCTCGTAACATCGTCCATGTCGTCTCATCTCGTCCGATTTTTTCCAAAAACCATTCTGGAGGACGAGCGTCTTTAGATGTAGCTGGAATATATCGAACATATTGGAGTAAAGAATTAAGCTCCTTAAGGATATCAGCTTTATACGCTTTAGATAGTGTTCTCGGAACGGGCTTGTCATTAAATAATGTATAATGAGGTATATTCTTGGCTTTTTCATAAGCCTCTATAAGATTCAATTGAGGACCCGAACATCCAGGGGTATAGTAGTACCAATCTTTTTTAGATTTTTGTCCTTCCAAGTGATTTATAAAATCATATTCACTCGTAGCAAAATTAGCAAAATCTATAAATAGGGCTCCATCATCATTATCTATTTTGTAGTCTTGATAAAAGGTTTCAAACTTAAATGGACGAAGTATAAAACAACAAGGAATATTAGCCTTTTGATATTCTTCCATAAATTTCAAATCACTTTTAACTTCTAAATGTCTCGGATCGATAAAATATAAATAGCACTGTTTATTATGCTTATATTTCATAAATTGTAAAATATTTTCAACTGTAGGAAGTTGTCCCTTTGAACCTGGAATATTTTCACAAGGATCAAATCCCGCAGATCCGATAATAAATACGTGAAACATGGTATACTTAAAGTAATATTAATTATTATTAAATCACATCTTTAAGTCAATTTGATAAATTGATTTATCGTCAATAAAACTACAGATAAAAAATCACCTCAATTATGTCTTCCGAATTAGGTACAGTGATAAAAATCATCTCAGCTTCTCAAACATGCTATCTTTGTATCATTATCCGTTCTGATGATAATATCAAGACAAATCTATGTTAGGCGCCGAAATCGTTCATTTCTATAACCAACTACCAAGATCAACTCAGCAACATTTTCATGAATATGATTCAAGCCTAGTTATAAAAGAGATTTCCTAACAATATTAAAAACACAAGTCATATTATCTAGAATGTTTCTCATTATAATCATACATCTCTGCTAGATCTAGAAACAATTGCATCCACAACCAAATCTGCTCCCTATCATCTTTATCTAATCGTTTTGATCTCCAGAGCTGTTTCCATCGAATTATTTTATCATCATTTACTCCGGCAAATATCAGATTACTATAGTCGAGAAAAAATTTGTCATTACGTTTCCTGATCATTTCAGATGGTATAATTTCATTCCCACCATCAATAATTGGTGTAAGCAATTTTTTACTAAACTTTTTCATCGACTCTTCTATAGGTATCTGATTTTCAAAAAGAATTCGCAGGACAATTACATCAGACAAATCGGTCTCATCGTTTTTCAGCAGATCAACAAGACTATCGAGAAATTTCAGCACATTAGATTTATATATAGAAAGGATTTCCAGCTGACTTAAAGTTGTTGCCATTTATTGAATAAATCATTAAGCTTTAACTTATCTTTAACTATTAAGCAACTTAAAAACATCCATCCTATTTCAAATAATGGATAAACGCTACAATAAAGGGCAATATGGTCAAGATGAGATTATAGATAAACTCTGCTATCCCTTAGGAAAGGAAACTCATAAAGGAGTCTTTGTTGAGATAGGAGCATGGGATGGAGTAGATATTAGTAATACCTATACACTTGAGAAAAAAAGAGATTGGAAGGGTCTCCTGGTAGAACCTATCAAAGATAAAGCAGCAGATTGTAGTCATAACAGATGGTATGATGTGTGGCGGGGGTGCATTTATGACCGAGATGGAGAAGTAGATTTTACACATATACGCGGATACTCTGAAATGCTGAGTTGTATCAAAGAAGATTCTCACCCATATCATAAGGAAAGAATACAAAGAGAAATTTCTCAATATAATCAACAGGTAGAAACTATCAAAGTTCCGTGCAAGACTATAAACAGTTTACTTAACTCATTTAATATAGAAAGGGTAGATATACTAAGCTTAGACGTACAAAGTATAGAATTACTTGTACTTAAAGCATACAATGTACAAAAAAATCCTTGCAAGGTAATCATATTGGATACTAACTCTATTAATACAGACGAAATTAAAGAGTGGTTTGCTACTAATGGTTACAAATTATATTGGAAGCATTCAGTCAGTGATGAATATATTTTTATTAATCACGACCTTAAATGGAGCTGGGAATAAATATGTTCAAAAAATTCACAAATACGATACTTAATTTTTTCTGGTTGAAATATAATTTGTTCAGTCCCTGATTTTACAGGGTATTCTCGTTCAAATATTAATACTACATGAAATGGTGGACAATCTGTAGAACTTATATACGAAACATTCCAGTCTTGATTATAGAACTTCTCTATTGTATTCATTTCATCAGCTTCATGTACACAAATTATTTTCTGTTCTATAGGCGGAAGAACAACTTCTGTTAAATCTGTATCTGAACTCATTATTGTATTACGATAATTACGATAATATGTATAAATATTTTATTCATTTATACCTACAAATGGCCATCCGTTTATATCAGATTAGATCTATATTAAACCTAGATTCTAAACCGTTTACAGGCTTGCCTAACGATTTAATTGAGATGGCGTTTCGACCATCTAGGACCAAGGTAAATTCAGAAAAGCTAACTTACCTAAGAGATACATACGATGGAATGACTAATTTGGAAGATTTAGAATTTGTAGGAGACGCTGTACTAGAATTAATAGCTACTCAGATAGTTTTTAATTCCAATAATGGGGGTCCTGGATATATGACTAGAAAAAGAGTAGCACTGGTTAAAAACACCGCACTGTATTGTATAATGCAAAAATTAAAATTATGCGATCAAATTGAAGTATATGGAAGTTATACTATAAAAGATTGTGCTGATATATTTGAAGCCATAATTGGAGCTCTTTACTATTATTTAGTATATATTGACGGAGAACCTAAATGGATGAATATTTTACAATCATATGTAGAATCTCTATTATATACACCAAAAACAATTGATGATCTTATTTCGCATAATATTGAACTAGATAATTGTAAAATTAATGGTAAACGAGTTAAAGATCTCGGTAAAGATTATGCAATAAAACGCCAATCCGATTCTCGAATATTAACATCACAAGATTCGAAAGAACTCGAGCGTATAGACAGAGAGGCTAAAGATTTTCCTACTTATCCTTTATCGGAGGCAAGCAAGATTGCTATTGATCATACGTTAACCAATAGTTCGTGGTTGGGGCAGTATTATAATGAATGGAAATCTAAACATCCATCATTTTCATTATTACAGAAAATATACAATAAGCTCAAAGTATCTCCTAATATTATGGTTTTATCAGATAATTCTAATAAATTTGCAGACTGGATTGTTATAATAAATAAAATAGATTTTTCTAATCAAGTCACAGTATCTGAATATGTTGGTATAGGATCTACTCAAGAGTTGGCTCTCGATGAAGCCGCTAATTCAGCATTAGCGGACATTTTTGCTTACATACCTATGGAATTAAAACCGAAAGCTGTAAAGAGCGTCCGAAAATATCCTTTAAGTACCAAATAATTCGACGATGGAGCAAAATAATTACAATTTAAGTGGATGAATAAACAACGAAATAATGAGTGGATCGTTTTTATTTAGGGCAAAAAGTAGAGAAGGGTTTATGGTAAAACTTTTAGCAGAGTATATGTCTAATATACTTAAATATCCTCCATTCAGTGTAAATGATAAGGGTATATTTCTTCGGGCTACAGATCAAAATAGAGAGATACTTATTGATCTAGAACTTCAAAGAGAAAATTTTACACTATTCAAGTGCCCAAAACCCCTTTACTTTATTGTTAACTCTAGCCATTTTTATCGCCTTCTTAAAACTATAAAAAAGAAGGATTCAGTTACTATGTTTATCAACGAACAACGTCCTATGCAACTTGGTATTTGCGTCGATCAATCCGACGAAAATAGCGATAAAGTGACAACTTACATAAATATTACATATATCCAACCTGAAGATATGGATTTGCCTGATGGATATGGCGAACCTATTATTATGACTTCAAAACGTTTTCAGAAACTCAAGACCTTACATAGTATTGGAAATGAGATGAAAGTTACAGTCATAGGAAATTCAAACATGAAATTTTTTGTTAATGGAAAGAACCTATTTTCTAGAGAAATTAGTATTGGGGAGGAACTAGATGACGAAGAAGATCAAAAATCATATACTCAAACTCTAACTACGTCGCACATTACACAATTAACCAAATGTGCTGGTCAGAGTGGAAATATTCAAGTTTATCATCATGAAGAACTCCCCTTACAGATCAAAATGCGTACAGGAACATTAGGAGTATTAAGTGTATATATCAAGAGCCATGAATTGATCGAACAACTCGAAGATGAGCCTGAAGAAGCCGAGGAATCTGACCAATATGATGTATCCAATTGTTTAGCAAAAGTATCCATAGAAGACCCGACGGAAGAGGAAACGGAGGAAGAAGAAGTAGAAGAACCAGAGACGGAAGTTGAGACTGAAGAAGATGAACCAGAAGAACCCGAAAAAACACCTCCTAAGAAGAAATCGCAAACTAAAATTTCCAGGTAAATTTTCCGGTAAATTACCGCCTATAATTATTACTTCTGACATTGTATATGTCAGAACGCAAACGTCAATATAAAATTAATAGTTTAAATAACTGACATTAAACCTAAATGATAATTTTTATCTATATTTTTAGATTTAATTTAATCCTTTATTCTTAATAGATAATTATGGCGCCTAAAATAAAGGTGTGTATATTGGACTTTGATGATACGCTTTTACCGTCACATCATATACATAGTATATCAGATATCAGTTTAATTTCAACAGAGTTATCACTTCTTGATAACCATCTGATTAACTTGTTTGATACTCTTGCTATCTTTAGATATAACATTTACATCATTACTAACTCAGAGACTGGTTGGGTTGAACTAGCTAGTTCCAAATATCTACCCAAAGTTAAAGAATATTTAGTTAATTCTAATGTACCTATTATTAGTGCTCGGTCTACATACGAATATATTTGTCCGGGAAATCCTCCACTTTGGAAAGAGTTAGCTTTTATGCATTTAGCCAAGAAAGCACAAGAAGGTTCTTGTGAATTTACCGTATTTCAAATGGATGATGAGATATATTCCAATGAAATATCGCCTATAGAAATTTTATCTATAGGCGATTCATTATCAGAAAAAGAGGCTGCTAAATCCTTAGCGATTAATTGCTCGAATTCTTGTCCTATTATTGTTAAAACGATAAAAATGATTGAACGTCCTAGTATCTATTGTATTATCGATCAATTAACACACATTATCAATAATATATCAAATATATCAAATGACCCAGTATCTACGGACTCAGAAATTTTAATCCATTTTTCCAAGGTTTCATCGATTCCATCAATTTTATGATTCTCGAACACGTCGTTGAGCTTCCTTTATCTTTTTTGCTATTCTACTTATTCTAGATTGTATATCATCTTTAGATATATCATTTGGCATCTGTCTCGATATTTGATCTATAGATTGTATATTTTCAAGCTTAATTTCTGTAGGTACTTTAGAGATACTTGGATCGTTTGTTTTATTAAATTTTTTATAATTTTCTAACTCTTGTTTAAGGCTATCCGTTTCATTTTTCATTATCTCTATTTTGTCTAAAGCTTCTTCTATTTTTGAAACATGTACAATTTTATCATCTAAAAATAAGTCGTATAATTCTTTCTTCGCTATGCCAGCATTTTTCTCTTGTTTATAATCTATTTCTGCATCACTTAACTTTAAGCTATCTATACGCTGACTCTTGGGACCTATCTGGGTCTTACTAATATCGTTACCCATTTGCTATCATTCAATATTATCTCTGGATACTATTCTGGTTTTTAATAGCGTTTAAAGAATTGTTAGAACTATTAAAATTATAGGTATGATAAAGATCATCTTGACATTCTCGCAATTCATCTATACTTTTCATAATAACAATCATCGTGATGTTGTCCAGTTCAGTAAGGTTTTAAAGGAATGACTGTGGTAGCTATTGATACTTTTACGATCCTTTGAAATTTCATCTAATTAAAAGTACGAATTTAAATCTTTCTTATACTGTTCTATATCTAATTCGATTATTGATGAATTTACAGATAGACCGGACCAATCTATCTTGTCCGGATTCTTTTCCAAGAGGGAAATTGCCGCAGGATTTTGAGATAAACAATACCAATCTATCTTGTCCTGATTCTTTTCCAGAAGGGAAATTGCTGCAGGATTTAGAGATAACCAGGACCAATCTATCTTGTCCTGATTCTTTTCCAGAAGGGAAATTGCTTCAGGATTTTCAGATAAACCAGACCAATTTATATTGTCCGGATTCTTTTCCAGGAGGGAAATTGCCGCAGGATTTCGAGATAGACCAGACCAATTTATCTTATCTGGATTCTTTTCCAGGAGAGAAATTGTTCCTGGATTTTGAGCTAGACCAGACCAATCTATCTTGTCTACATTCTTTTCCAGGAGGGAAATTGCCGCAGGATTATAAGATAGCAGATACCAACTCACCTTTTCTAGATTCTTTACCAGGAGAGAAATTGCCGCGGGATTTTCAGATAAACTGGACCAATCTATCTTGTCCTGATTCTTTTCCAGGAGGGAAATTGCCGCGGGATTTTCAGATAAACTGGACCAATCTATCTTGTCCTGATTCTTTTCCAGAAGGGAAATTGCCGCAGGATTTTCAGATAAACTGGACCAATCTATCTTATCCGGATTCTTTTCCAGGAGGGAAATTGCTGCAGGATTTTGAGATAAACAAAACCAATCTATGTTATCCGGATTAATAAATAGTTTTAAACGTGTTGGTCTCGGGATAATATATTGTGCTATAATATGTAAAATACATTTCGGTAACCGTTTAAACATTTAAGATAAAGATATATGATTTCCTTGTATACTACCAGGAGTAAAAAAAATCAATTAATTATTTTGATTGTCTATAATTAAATAGGCTTCATTAATAGTTTCTTGGAACTTGCGAACAATTTGCTACGCAGGTATTGTAGATCAGGAAATAATAAAAAAATATCTAGTCAGTTACAAACAGAATTGTTAATAAATGAAAAATTTACACCCATTAGTGAGTTTTTAAATGAATTTATTAGTAATATGCCTGATATATCCGAAATTCCAGGGGACGGAAATATGATTGAATATTGCACTAGAAGTAAGAAATATCGCCGAATAAAACAAGTTAAAGACGAAAGCTTGTGCTGTAATTCTTATGAATAAAACCTATCATTTCTGTTGCTAGCTTTCATAATGGTATATGTCGTCTGACGGTATAGTTACATAAGCCGAATAACTCCAAATTCCTTCTGGTCCTTTATCATGGTGTCCTAATTTATAAATAGAATTATACATCATAAATCCATCATCTTCCTGACTTCTTAAAATCCATCTACCTTTATGCTTCATTATTCGTACTCCAATTATTGGAAACATACAAAAGAGCGTATAAGGATCCAAATTATAAACAGGTTCACCTTCACTTTTTTCCCCATTATAATAAAAGTAACAATTCCAGCCCATAAGACTCCATGGAAGACCATTCATTTTTATCTCCGTCGGCCAGGTTTCTATATTTTTAGGATCATATAAAGGTGACTGTTTCGGGGTAGAAAAGAATTCTCCCAAAGTAGATAACATTGGTCGAAAAGATTGTATTTAATTATTATTTGTTTAAATATGATATTTATATCAATGAAGATAATATAAATAAATCTAACAGGTATATATCAGGCTAAATAAAAATTTAATAAATAATTGAATAGAACATAATTTAATGTCCTATTATTTTATTTCTCATATACAAATAAATGGAACCAGTCACAATATCTTTATTTATTTTAAGCGGAATTTCTTTTTTACTACATGGATTACACTTGAATAATAATTATAGATGTGGAGGAACAAATTCATGCTGTCAATGTTCTGGAGATATTGAAGAAATTCCCCCAACAACAACCCAACTATTATTAAAAATCCTGCAGCCTAATTAATCCACGGAATAATGTTTTTAATATCAAGCCTAGTGAAAAATTCAGCTATCTCAGCTTTTTGATATCTCTGAGAAAAATGATACAGGATAAAAGTTATTTCTGGATGAGCTATGATAAACGGCTTCAAATGATCAATATGCATATGTCGAGTTGAATATGCTTGCTCTAATTCAGTAGGTAGAAGAAATGTACATTCAATCTGAATAGTGCTATATTTAAGCAATTTAGGATCTTTTAATACTTCCTGAGAAGTATCTCCTAGATAACAGAAAAAAGGAATATCAACATCTCTAGATACCTCTATACCTGTTTTTCTTAAAGCTGCTATATCTTTTCCAGGAAGATTTACATATTCATTCTTAAGTCTCTTTCTCTTCTCAGTAAAACCATAACCAACACAAGGGATACTGTGATAGCATTTAATAATCTCTACATCGATAGATTTCTTATTGATAATTAAAGGTATACGACCGGTTTCTGAATATTCTAATATAATATTGGAAAGTTTGTCTGTAAAATAATTAGACAGTATGGATTGAATATAACCCTTTCGTTTGGTCTGTTCTATCTCTACTGGAATAATATCACAACCACAGGATAAATTCTCGTCAAACTTTTTTTCAGTAGTGATACTATAGGCTGCTCCTATATAATCTCGAAAGTATTTTAAACTTTCTGCAGGTACATAAACCTGAATACGTTGATCTTCCTTGGTTGAATACAAATGAAACGGAAGATTGCAGCTATGGTCGCTATGTCCATGTGTTACAAATATATGACCTGGACTTATATTAGCAGAAAGTCCAGCATCAAGCATTATTCCAAGTTCTTTTATATAAAAATTTGTACGAAGTGCTGCTATAGACCAACCCTTCAATGTATAAGTTGTTCCAGGGATTGTTAGAGGTGAACGCTCGTCCCAAACTTTCCACAATCCATTAAACATGATATATAGTTATTATTGTGTAGTTTAAAATAAGGCTGTTAAATCATTTATGATTGTATACAATCATAAAGAAATAGGGTAGTTTAATCTTTGGTATATACTTTCTATTTAAGAAATATTATATTTGTCTAGGTGGAGGTAAGGTCGTTATAAGAGTTGTCAAGAAGTTCATATTCGGATCTCTCATAGTATTAATAATAGCACGTAGGGCTCTATTGGAGTGTAGAACCTGAGCAACATTACTTGCTAACCTCGGAGATAGATTTTCCGGATGTTCTAACAAATCTCCTAATCTTTGAAACAATAGACCATAACAAGCTAAATGTTTATAAACAAGAGTGTGATCTTCTAGGGTACAGTATCTCTTTTTCTCCTCTGTTGTCATATCAGCTCTGCATGTTGGGCATGTGGGTTTTTTCCATCCCTTGAGGCAATTATTATGGAACCAATGTCCACAAGCTAATGGTGATTCTTTAGTTTGATCTATAGAACTCAAACATACTGGACAATCATCTCTAGGTAAACGATACTTGTATGTGTGATCCGAACAATACTTTCCTTCCAGACTTGAACGAGTCGGTTTTTTACTACATTTAACTATCTCCTCGTTTTCTGTATAGTCTAGAGCGCAACATTGAGTAAATTTTACTCGAACTATTTCAACATCATTTTTAATCTCTGGCATCCACATATTGGACGATCTTGGTGGACTAGGATCTATTTCTAAAGCAGGTATATCGTTTTGAACCCGATCATTAGTATGCAGATAACAAAGAGACGAAATACTACCTGCTTGACAAATATTACGGCAACGACGAGAATTTGCTCCGGTAAGAATCACCTGGGTACATAGAGACGTACTAATTGAACTATGTCTCCAACATTTACCAAGTCCCAGAGTTTTCTCTGTGTTTTTACATGGTTCACCTAGAGCAGTATTAGCTGTACAATATCCTTTTGGCTGAGATATCTCATTTATACGGTTAGGGATTGCGACTTTACCTGCGCGATTAAAGTGTAATGTACAAAGGTGTCCATCGAGTCGAGCAGAATTGCGACATCTTTCTCCTTTAGAAGTAGTTGAATTACACTTCATACTTGAAGGAAGTTTAGAGAGGTTATATATTCTCTCACTTTGTTCCAAACAAAAAAAATCATTTAAATACAGAGGTCGATATACTGTATTAATCAATATTTCTAAGCATAGTATCTAGTCTATTCAAATTTTTTACATCTTTATCCGTGATAATTGGAGAAGCATATAATTTTAATATTCCAGTGTATATTGGACGGCCCTTATGAGTTGAATGTTTTTTTATGTTAACGAACTGCGTATTTCTCTGTATCAAAACTTCGATTTCAGAGTCCTTCTTAATAATATCTGCATAATCAATATATTTGATTTCATCTGGCACAGTAAAGGCAATAATACAACAACCAGCTTTAATAAAATTATGCGCAGTATCTATACTAAATGAGCTTGACGAATATGCTGTATTTACTAATACATCCTGAGTCTTTATCAAGCCTTCTAAATTATATATACCTCTATATATTATTTTCCCTTTAAGAGATCCATTATTATACATGAACGAATCAATATTTATAACATGTTGAATATCAGGATACGACGAGCGCATAATTGATGAAATTTTGTCTATAGAAGGAACAGTGACTTCTCGTAATAGTTTGTTAATAGATCTATATCCTGACCCTTTATAATATTTTACAGAATCTATAACAGTCGGCACTTTACTGGACATTTATCATTTAAGTTATATTAAATCTATTTAGTTAAAGCATTCATCAACCATAAATATCAAATTAATCATCTTTGATAGAGACATAACAGAAGAGACTTAAAAGGATATTTTGTTTTGTATAACAAATGGGTAATTTTGCTTCATGTATATGTATCAGTTCTATCCTAGGACATACCCAGAATCGTCGACTCGCACAAGATACTATTATCAGTGGCCTGTTAGGACCTAACGGAACGCGAATAAAAGTTGAAGGTATGTATATGGATTTACATACTGTAGAAGTTTATCCAGAAGGATTGCTCGAGGTAAGTTTTTATTCTAATCTTTCGGGGTGTCCTACAATGGTCAAACGATGTCTTAAACTTTCAGATTTCGGCGAGTATGAAGGATGGGGTGACGATTTGTTATATTTACTTTCTCAAAATTATAAAGCTAGAATGCACATTGAAAAGGATAGGGGATATTTATACATTGGAAGTATATCCATAGTAAAGGATGGTACAGTGATAGAACCATCCGTCCCCGAAATTATATCTGATCAATCAATAATAGAAAATAATATTGATAGAGAGATTATAACCCCAGATCTTCCAGTAGAGAATATACAAGTCAATCTAGAAGATGAAAAATATGGAATATGTGATCAAGAATTAATCCTTAAATTACACGAGACATCAGATATAAATATTAAAGAGGAAAAATCCCAAGATGTATCAGACTCTCTACCAACATCTGAACAAGCAACGCTTAACATCATAACACCTTCAGATATACGCGAAATCCCTCAAATAAAGGATGAGAATTCATTAGAACTATCTAAATCGATAGATAAGGTAACTTTTATAGATGATCAATTCTCCTGATAAATTTTAAATTAAAATACTATTCTTATGTTTCTGTCATAAGAATACTTATTTAAAGTGAGAAATTTTATACTATAATGTCAAGTTCATTAAGACAATCTCATTGGTATTCTGGAATAGGTAAAAAATTTGACCCAGATCAAGACAGATCAATAAATACAGCTCTACGTGAACAAAGATTAGACTGTGAAAGATTAGACTGTGAAAATAAATTATTTAGTATGCAAAACGAGATTATTTCTTTGAGGCACGAGATTATTTCTCTTAAACAATCTATTTTACGACTTAGTGAAGACTTCAGTAATATAAAATTTTTACTAGATAAGAACCAACATAATAATTCACCTCAACCTAATTTATCTATTTCATCCAAATCTATCTCTTCTTTTTAACAACAGTCTTATTCTCGTGACATATCAGGCATTTATTATCTTTATTTTGTAAAAGAGCAAATATGCACTGATAACAACACTTGTTACCTATCAAATCCTTCTTATCTACAAATTGGTGACAATTAGGACAACATTTATTCATCCGCATTAATTCTCCGTCTATTTCTATACCGTAGCTTGATACCAAACCACGGAAAAAACATCTTCTATCCTCTTGATCTGTCATTTAAATTAAAAGAATAAATCTTTTAAGCATAATTAAAGAATAAATCATCATTATACGTAATATCAACATGGCTAAAGGTTGTTTTAGCGATGAATAAATTATTTAAACTGTATTGTTAGGAGAAATAAACTTCTTCACATGATAAAAGAAATATTGGGCTTGACGATCAGGGAAACTAAATCTTTGTTGGGTGATAAGTTTTAAGTTTTCTCCTTGGGGAGGAAGGATAAGACCAACTTCTTCTTCAAATTCTCTACAAGCTGTTCTAAACCAGCTATATTCATCCTGAAATTCCATTCCTCCTCCAGGAAGACATATATTCGCACAAGGATATCTATATTCATAAGCAGCACTACCCTTGGGTTCAATATTAAAAAGTATTAATTCCTGGTCACTGACAAAGTATAAAAATTTGAGCATATACTTGAGAGCATTCAATTTGTATGGTCCCAAATCTTCAATACCGGGGACATTTTTCAATTGGGAACAAGTTTTTAATACTTGGCATACTGCACTATTACGATCAAATAGGTCGCGAATATATCGTTTACTTATTCCTACGACAGCACAAGTCTCTCCAGTAGAAGAACCATTATAGGTTCTGGGAAGAATATAAACACCGGGAGAAATTAATAAAGCTCCAGAAGAAATAAATAAGTCAGAATGAACGGCTGCTATTATATAGGCACACTTACGCATAATTTTAGCTGGATATGGTTTTTGTGTAGGAGGAGAATAAAATCGGGGAGCTGTATAGCAAAGGGTCGGTGGGTATGAACAGGAACGTAAAACATCTTCCCTGAGGTCGTTTTCGTCGTGTGCATTTTCCTGGATCATAAGAAGGTCTGATTGAGGTCGTGGAATATTTATTGGCATCGATGGTGTCATTACACATCTTTGATTAGTAGAAATATTCTTTTAACCATTAAAATCACTTTACAATGTCTCAGAGAATAATTGCTATTTATTCTTTAAATGCTTAATTTGTTTATGTTCTGAGATTTAAACTTGTCTATTTCAATTATAAACCAATGTCACATAGGACTTCAAGGAGCCGAGGAGATGTTATACGAACAAGTCCAAGTAGAAGAAAGGTCTCGAGTATAGAAAAGAAAGATGACGACGAACTAACGGTAAATCCAACAGAAATTGATGAGTTGATAACCAATTGGTACGAGGTCAAAAATAAGATTAAAGAATTAGAAGAGAAGGAACAAAGGTATAAAAAGTTAATTCATAAATTACTTGATGTGACGGGGAGTGATGCTATCAAAGGCAAAGAACTGATGGTAAAGCTCAGTATCCAAAAAAGAAGATTTATATCTAAAAATCTAGTCCCCGAATCTATATTCAATCAGTACGCCAAAACTCAGGAGATTAAATTTTTAACAATAAAAGAGATTTGACGGTATTAATCAAGCATAATCTTAGTTTACTTATGAATTAAAAGCTAAATTAAAAGATATTGTAATATCTTTTATACTGTCAAATGATGGTCTCTGAAAAATGTGACGAACTGACTGATAAAAATATTAACCTAGGAATTTATGAGTTCACAAACCAACAAAAATCTTTACAGAAAGGTTTGGACGTTAAAATATCATTAGACGATTTACAGTTGTATATAACTAGGAAGTTTAAGTGTTCCTCAATAGATATGGCACGTCTAACTAAGCTTAGTCAAACAATTATAACTCAACGAAATAATCACTCCATATCTCTGGCTAAAGGTACTATTCCTCAATTATTTTCATTAGGTTCACCGAATTTATCACTGATAGTTACTCCTCCTACAGACACAAGACCTATAACTGTATCGACAATAATTAATCCGAAACATCTTGCTCCTCCTAGTAGTAAATCTCATATTAAAAAAACACATAAATCGCTAGTTCAATTGCCAGAAATGCCATCGCGATTATATCCAAGGACACTCATGAATAAACCAAACGATATGTCTCAATTTTATTACAAGCCCACAAGTGATCAGGAAGAATTCCGGTCTCGAAATCGCAAACACGGAACCTTAAATTGTGAAAAAGATCTATCCTGTCCCCCATATATGGCTTGTGATATTGATAAAAATAAATGCCTATCTACTGATATTATCGGAATTTCATCGTGGATAGATTGGAATGGTAAACGGATCACCGGAAGTGGTAAAACATTGATAGAGTATCTTTTAACACAAGGGGTTCCCCTCGATGATATAATGAATGAAAAGATTCCTACTACATATAATATAGATGACTATATTGATTTTATTAGAGAAGCCGAGAAACCGTCGCGTTTTGAAGAAAAGAATATTGTCACGGCATCTGACATCCCTGTCGCATATTCTACCATCATCCAATTAGGACAGTTTACGATTTCAACTAAAAATTTTCCTCCTGGACTAACTATGATACCAGATTTTATAAAATCAATAGATCAATCAAGGTTGATGAATTATATTTTAAAAAATCTCGATAAGAATAGTGAACAATACGGTTATATCTATGATTATAAAACAATGGGAATAGACAAGCAAAAACTTACTAAAGGAAAAAATCCTCCTGATGTCCTCTCGTGTTTAGCTAGATTACTCTTTGAGCACAAATTTACTCTTACATATCCAAATCAAATTACAGTTAGTAGATATACTGCTGGTCAGGGTACATTAGGACATTCAGATTCTCCAATTTTTGAAGATATAGTAGTCTGTTTATCTCTGGGGTCAGCAGTTATTATGAAATTTTCAAACAATGGAAAGATTATTGATGTCCCTATAATACCTGGATGTCTCGTAATTATGTCAAGTAATAGTAAAAATAACTGGAAACATCACATCGACGAAACCAAGTCTGATACATACAAGATACAAGGATTTCCAGATCAACACTGGGTTAGATCGGAGAGGATAAGTGTTACGTTTAGGAGTGTTAGACCAATATATCAGGGTTAAAAATCTCAAATCAATCAACTTACATTGGTACAAAAGTTAGGAAAATATTTTTCTAACTAACCCTATATATCTAAAGTATAATATATTTTCATATTTGACAGTTAGATCTTTAACTAGGTTTAGTGCTATACTTTTCGACGTCGATTGTATTAAATGACTTAAACATATTTTATATACAATTAATATATAGCTCAATATCCTTTCTCAAATGAACTTTGTAACCTGTCCAGATTTTTCATCCATGACACAGGATGAATTACTTATAGTAGCTAATAAATATTATCAAGTATGTAAAACCGAAAAAAAGAAAAATAAACTATACCAGACTGTTATAACTCAACTTACCGATGAACCAGTAGAGAAATTTATTCAGTTAGAGAATGATGAGAAAAATTGTCTTATTCACGAAGAAAACATTACAGCTTTCAAACTGGGGGGAGATAGTAGAGGTATATTAACAAAGCTTAAAACTGCAACAGAAACTAGCAATAATAAAATAAAGGAATTAGAAGATACTAGTAGTTTCCTACAAAGACAGCTTAAATCTCAAGAAGAAACCTCTTGTCGTACAATAAAAGATTTACAGAGTCAATTAACCTTAATAAAAGATTTGGATCCAATTGAACGGAAAAGAGAATTGTTTACTCAATTATTTTCTAAACGTAAAACTCTCCCGATCAAAGATATTCAAGCTACCAGTGATACGCAAAGTTACTTACTATCCCAATTATTCTCAAGTGAATATCTTTCGTCGACCAAAGATGGCAAAGATCAACTATTTCAAGAACAAAAAGAAGTCGAGCTAAATATCATTGAAAGCTGTATATCTCTACTCAGAAATCACTTTGAATCTCTTCCTACTGGAGTAATACGATTAGATAGGTCATATATTTTGTATGATATTAGTCTTATTCTAAACCAATTACTAGAGAGTCGAACTCGTCTATCCTATATCATGGGAGAAAAGGTCTTTTTTAATTTTCTTCATGAACATATTCGAGAAGTAAGTGAGATTATTGATCTATTCAATAGTAGAAGTAAAGGACAGGAAGAAATCGTCATTAGTTTATCTCCCTATGAAAAAGGTTTAATTTTTTACAAAGATATTGCAAGTGAAAGTTATCTTCAATGTTATGACAAAGCCATCGATCTACAAAAGAGGTTAATAGTATCCTCTAGAACATCAAACAAAATTTCCCCCTTTAAATTTATAGATCAATTTCCTTCTTCTTATTTATTCTGCCAACTAGAGGATGTATCTAGAGTTGTTTTGATAACTAGTAAAATGATCAATAATATCGTCTTTGTTCCACTTAAAGAATCCATAGCCCCTGATCACTTTAGCTTTTTTTACCTTGACAGTATAATAGATGATAAGCGTTCATGGAAGCTTGATTCCCATTTACTGTTCATTGTCCGTTTATTTATGGAAAAATATATGCAATCAGCTAGTTGTATTTTTCGCCAGTTCTATAAAGACATATTTGGTAATAATGAATATATTAACGGGTTTGAAGAGATTCTAGAGACCAAGGGTATAGAAAGATGGAAGCAGATGAAAGTGCTCTTTGAGAATATGAAAATTGTATCAGATGAATATATGATTGGAGAGATCCTACGCAAAACAATTCGCACTTTAGCCCCATTGTATCCTAATGAGATAATAGACATTCTCCAAAAAGATAAGGATGCCGGAGATGCCAGTTCAGAATTTAAAAGAATCAGAGAGCGTTGGAAACATGGATTACCTGCACGTGAAGAAGAACCTGAAGAGTATTTATTCGATTGTTTTGATAAATATCGTACATGGGACCCCAAATCTACTAGGGGAAACTATTATAAACGTTGGTCAGACTTTTTGAAACAAGAAAAATATTGTTTATAAATAAAATTATATATGTTCTACTTGTAGAGCATATAAATTGCCGGAAGATCTGCTATGGTGGAAAAAAATTTCGAAAAGTCGATGGTAGAAACAACTATAGCGCGGATAGGAGTATTTCCTCGGCGGATTTTTTAAACACACAAGGTCAATGTGTTAATCATTACCGATTGGAGTGATTATATAATTTTTGAATTTTAATATAAAAGCTATAAGTACTCTTAAATATAAGGCATTCAATTATATTTTTCCGCATATGCACTTTTCACCCAAAACACAAAACACCTATTCATACTATAAACCAATCTAAATATGTATGATAGTAAGAGGCCTTAAAGTTCTGAGCTAAATCTGCGCTAATGACTAAATCTAGATTAAATCCTTTTTTGGATGACTAAGCAATTTAAAGGTTAAAAACTTATTATAATACTATTACTAAATGACTGAGCTTACTTGTGAATTTTGTGGATATGCTACAACAAACAAGAGCAATTTAATTCGACATCAAACTAAAACAATTTATTGTTTGAATATGCAGGAGAATAAGAAGGTTATTAAAAATGATGTAATTATCCCTAAAAAAGAGATGATTAAAACTAGAAAGGAACTTGAGCTGGAATTAAAATATAAAGATGATATAATTCATCGTTTGGAAGATCAGATAAAAGACCTTAAAAATGAGGTTTCGAAAGAAAGACAAAATCAGCAACATATAACTTTAGCAGCTGTTACTAAGCCTACAACTCAGGTTAAAAATACTATCAAAAATTGCGTAGTTCAAAATCTAAATCCTCTTCTTGAATCCGAAATGAAGGATCAGATAAAATTTCTAACTATTGATCATATTAAATCCGGACCTGAAGGTTATGCAAAATATGCCCTTGAATATCCTCTCAAAGACAAATTTACCTGCACTGATGTTTCCAGAAAGAAATTAGCTTGGAAAGATTCTACTGGAAATATTATCTATGATAATGAAGGTTCTCAATTGTCAGAAAAATTTTTTCGTATATTAACCGAACGAAACCTTCAACTTTTTCGAGAAATCCTAAACGATTTAGATGACAGACTCGATTCTGCATATAAAAGAGAGGATCATGTAGAAGCAGAAGCTATAGTTGAATTAACTGGTAAAATTTGCACCTGGAGAACTCAGGCCGTGCGAACAGGAAAAGGAGATGATACTGATTTGAAGAATGATTTCGTCAAATATTTATGTATAGCTGAAAAGAAAGTCTCATGATATTGCAAATGGTTCGCGACACAAGGGACATACGCGATTATTAATCTTGGATAAACACGCATGATCGAATCTATGACCACATTGGAGCGTAGTAAAGTCTCGAGTTTGCTCTGAACATATAACACATGTAATCAGATCGTTATCCTTGGTAAAGTAATCCGAAAAAAGACAAATGATGCAATGTTCGCTTATAGAAGAATCGTATACGACAGTTTTGCAAGTATCGCAACGTTGCATCTTTTTCAACTTCTCATGGATGTGAGATATTACATCTTGTAGAGTAGGTTTATTAACAATTATTGTATAAGCGGGTCCATTCCAGTAATCTTCATCTTGTGCTACATATTGAATACTTGCAGTATATTTAAAGGCATCGTCTTCCTTTCTTTGAATAATTCTCACCCCTTTACAAAGGATTCGATTGACTTCAAACATAATATTCTCGATAGTTATAATCTTGCTTTGTCCTTCTTGAACATATGATGTATCAGGGGTTATTCTTTGGTTTTCAGTAGGATCAAGAAGAAAAATATTATCTGCGAATTTGCATATGTGCATCAATAATTGTTCTCCAGTCATGTCTTTAGTAACCGATTTCTTCGGTGCAATATAATTGTTTACATCTTTATCCTTGATACCAGGAGATTTGTTGTCAGAGGAATCTTGACCGTTGGGAGGAGATGGTTGTACAGATGTTATTACGGGTTCTAAATCGAACATAGGTATCCCATTAAAATCGCGATGTATCATTCTGTCAGCAATAGTATTTAAAGGATGTTCGATCGTAGAAATAACGTTATCCATTTCAATCATCTTGTATAAATGATATTTTATTACCTTTAAATATCATTTATCATCTCCTTTTCAATTTGAGGTTAAACATATAAATATATTATACAAGATGAATTTTCTAAGGTCAATTTTTAATTTTTCTCAAGCAACTTCTCCATCACCTATTATAGAACCTTTTGTGTTATCTATTAAAGTAGAGGAACCTATAGGTAACGGAATCAAAGATATTATTCAACGGATCAAACAAAGAGATCCTAATGTTGTTGTCATTAGAGATGTTGGAGATGGTTTTCTTTGGTCTAGAAATGGTATGAATGTAGATAGAGCTATATTTCCACAGGCGGATACTTTAATTTTGGATTCATGGAATAAAAATGGTGTATATTATAATTTGGATAAAATAACATTTCCTAGCCTCAAAAATATAGTACTTTTATGTCACCCCTGCGAATATAGTGTTCCTAAACGATTTATAGGCGCTAATTGGTATATTCAATATTCTCATCGATATTTCGAAGGCTAGCAACAGTTAAAAATTTCTATCAGCTTTTTATAGAAATAGAATGGTTAAAGAAATTGCTATTTAAAGAAATAGTTTTTCATATATAAGTAAGAATGAGTGATGGATCTAGATTTGTCACAGC
>Ga0302280_1000854_pt1 | contig 26306 bp, 26 predicted proteins | sample III_Fen_E1_1_FD_198771 | JGI IMG/M metagenome (GOLD analysis project Ga0302280, IMG submission 198771) | Peat permafrost microbial communities from Stordalen Mire near Abisko, Sweden - III_Fen_E1_1 | ecosystem: Environmental > Terrestrial > Soil > Wetlands > Permafrost | place: Sweden: Abisko... | reverse complement strand
TAGTAGCAAGGCTCTTGCTCATTAAACCCTGCTGTGCAAAGTTCTTTATGTTTTCACCCACCTTACCTTTGATGTTATCCGCATTGGCGATGATGTTTTCTACGGAGCCGTATTCTTTAATAAGTTTCTTTGCCGTCACCTCACCCACCTTTGGTATACCGGGTATATTATCTACCGAGTCTCCCATTAATCCCAGTATATCAATCACCTGCCGCGGCGATTCAACCTCCCAGTTCTTTTTTATTTCATCCACACCCATTATCTCCACGGAGCCACCCTGACGTGCCGGCTTGTAAATAAAAATGTTCTTATCTACCAGCTGTGCATAGTCCTTATCCGGTGTTACCATATAAACCAGGTGCCCTTCCTTTGCCTTCCTGGTAGCTATCGTGCCGATAATATCATCGGCTTCGTAACCCTCACATTCAATACACGGTATATGCCATGCGCGGATAATCTCTTTGATATAAGGCACCGCCACAATGATATCCTCCGGTGTTTCTAACCGGTTGGCCTTATAATCAGCAAATTCCGCTTCGCGGTCGGTAGACCCGCCAAGGTCGAACACCACAGCCAGGTGTGACGGGTTCTCCTTTTGTATCAACTCAAACAGTGTGTTGGTGAAGCCGAAAATGGCACCAGTGGGCATCCCCTTCGAGTTGACAAAGGCCTTGCGGTCGGCGCCACCCGATTTGTTTTGATAGCCTGCCAGGGCATAATAGGCCCGAAATATCAGCGCATAGGCATCCAGTAAAAAAAGTTTGTTGTCGTTCCAGTTGGTGTGTCCCATCGCTTATAAAATGAGGCACTAAAGTAAGAAAAGAGGCAGTTAATTATCTTCTATAAAACAGAACGCTTTTTATCCTTAAATATTAAAAATATGGCCTCGCCGAAATCGTTCATTATATTAATGTCCATTTCCCAAATCTATTACTTTAGCAGCATCAAAACCTAACCGTGAAATTCCCACGCCTACTACCCTTTATCCTTTTCTTCCTTTCTGCGCAAATTTCATTTGCCCAGCTTACTGAAAAATGGAGCCTGGAGAAATGCGTTTCCTATGCCGTTGAAAACAACCTGACCATACGGCAGTCTGCGATCAATGCAAATATTTCTTCAAAAAATGACCTTCAAAGTAAGCTTAACCTGTTACCCAGTATTGACGCCAACGGCTCGTTCAGTGATAATTTTGGAAATGGGTTCAATCCCCAAACTTACAGTTTCGCAGAAGGTACGTCACAATCGTTCCAAGGGGTTATCCAGGCCAACTGGACTTTATTTACCGGCCTGCAACAACTCAATAATGTACAAAAGGCGCGTTACGACTTGCTGGCATCGAAGTACGATTACGAAAACGCGAAAAACAATATCATCCTTTCGGTAGCGTCCGACTACTTGCAGATACTACTGAATAAGGAGATAGAGCAGGTAGCCGAACAACAAAGGGGGCTAACCGCTGCACAGGAAGAAACCATAAAGGAGCGCATCAAAGCAGGTGCATTGCCCGAAACTTCTATCTATGATATTGAATCGCAGTTGGGCCGCGATGAAGTAAATATTGTGACCAATAAGAACACAGTTTATTTATCTATCCTAGCGCTCGAACAACTTTTACAGTTAATTCCCTCCGATAGTTTCGATGTTGAAACGCCAATGGTAAGTACCGACAATCTCGCGGACCTGAATACACTTTCGGCACATTCGGTTTACGAATTTGCAGTAGAAACACAACCCAGCATACTAGGCGCCGATGCCCGCGTTAAAAGTGCCGATGCTTCACGCAAAGCTACTATCGGCTCGGTAAGCCCTACTCTTTCTGCATTCGCTACCCTTAGTTCTGGTTATTTCAGCCAGGATGTAAAGGTGCTGGGATATACATATGATACCCTTGCTGGAATCGCAATTCCCACAGGTGAAAACACCACTAAAACAACCTTCTTCGATGACCTGAAAACCAACTTTCGTACATCAGTAGGGCTTAGCCTGGATATCCCGTTATTTAGCCGCGGACAGAAGGTGCTGAACATCCAAAAGTCGAAATTACAAGAGCAAATAAACGAGTTGCAATTGGAGACCGCCAAAAATCAATTGCGGCAGGATATAGAACAGGCTTATGCCAATGCCAAAGCGGCCGCCGAAAGCTATCTGGCCAATAAGAAAAGTCTTGAAGCTTCGCAAAAGGCCTACGATGCCACGGATATTCGTTACAAAGCAGGCATGGCCAGCAATTTCGATATGCAGCAAACAAAGAATAATTTATTATCCGCCGAGTCGCAAATGATACAGGCCAAATACACGTACGTGTTCCGGCTTAAGATACTCGATTTCTACCAGGGTAAACCCATCACCTTAAACTGATAGCAAAATGAAATCAAATAGACTTCTTTATATCCTTGGCGGGGTTTTGCTGGCCTTGGTTATTATTGGAATGATCGGTAAAAAGCAAAACTGGTTTGGTAAAAGCAGCGATCTGGAGGTGGCGGTGGAAAAGGTGACAAAGCGTTCCATTGTAGAAACAGTTACTGCCAGCGGAAAGATAAATCCTCAAACCGAAGTAAAATTAAGTTCCGAAGTTTCGGGCGAGATCATTGAACTGAATGTAAGGGAGGGCGACTCTGTTAGCAAGGGGCAATTGCTTTGTGTTATCAATCCTGTTATTTACGAAGCCATCGTCACCCAATCCGATGCCGGTTTAAACCAGGTAAAGGCCAACCTGGCCAGCTCAAGGGCCAACCTGATACAAGCTAAGGCCGCGGACGAACAAGCGAAAAGAACATTCGACCGGAACAAACAATTGTATGATGCTAAGGTAATTTCAGATGCCGACTACGAAGCTTCGAAGCTGGCGTACGATCAGGCAGATGCTAATTACGAAACTGCAAAGGAGCAGGTGAACGCAGGTGTGTTCACTGTAAAAAGTTCGGAGGCACAATTAAAACAGGCGCAGGATAACCTGGTTAAAACAAAGATCTATGCGCCGATGAAGGGCATCGTTTCGCTGGTCAATGTAAAGTTGGGTGAGCGCGTGGTAGGAACGGCCCAAATGGCCGGTACCGAGTTGCTCCGCGTGGCCGACCTTAACAACATGCAGGCTGAGGTAGATGTGAATGAAAATGATGTGCTACGCGTTTCCCTTGGCGATACTGCCGATATTGAAGTGGATGCCTACATCAATAAAAAGTTCAAGGGTGTTGTAAATCAAATATCTTATTCGTCCACCACGGCATTACAATCCGTTACCTCCTCTCAGGCCACCAACTTTACGGTAAAAATTAAAATGTTGAAGGAATCATACGCCGAGCTGATACATCCTGAAAAGGGAAAGTTATTTCCGTTCCGGCCAGGTATGTCTGCCACGGCTGACATCAAAACCGATTCGCGAAATAATGTATTAACGGTTCCCATTCAGTCGGTCACCACCCGCGATACAAAGGCACTGGGTGAAAAAACTATGGCCAATGCTAAAAAGGCCGACAACACGAATGATGCAAACAAAGATCTGAAGGAAATTGTTTTTGTGGTGGAGAAGGGCCGGGCGGTTGCCAAGGAAGTAAAAACCGGTTTGCAGGATGCCAACTATATTGAAATTACCTCCGGTTTGAATGAAGGCGACCAGGTAGTAAAGGCGCCGTTTAAATTTGTTTCAAAGACCTTGAAGAATGGCGATCTGGTGAAGGTGGTAGATGAAAAAAACCTTTTCAAGGATGAGAAAGCTACTGTAGAGTAGGTTTATTTATTCCGTTACGCCATCCAGGCCCAGGGCCTTAATGGCATTCATCGCTGCATTTTGTTCGGCTGTTTTTTTACTATAACCTTCGCCGGACGCGATGGCCTTGCCACTTATTTCCAACTGTATTACAAAGTAAGCCCGGCGGTTACGCAGCTTTTCTTCCGCCACCTTAAAATCAATGCTTTTTCCTTCCTTTTGTATGTAGTGAAATATCCGGCTCTTATAATCCGAGTTGGTTTGTTCCAGTTCGTCCACATCTATCAATCCCTGCAGCACGCGTTTTAAAACAAATTTGCTGGTGGCTTCAAAACCAGCATCAATATATACGGCCCCAATCAGTGCTTCAAAGGTATTGCCGCCCAGGTCGCGACTCACATCGGTCATGCTTTTGCGGTGGTATGAAAGCTTCTCCACCAGCCCCAACCGATCGCCTACTTCGTTCAGCGATTTCCGGTTCACGATCTTAGAGCGCAGTTCAGTGATAAAGCCCTCCTCTTTGTAAGGGTATTTTTTATACAGATAGTCGCACACTATGGCATCCAATATGGCATCACCCAACAACTCCAGCCGTTCGTTATTATCCTTGGGTTCGCCAAACTTAGACCGGTGTTGAAACACCTGTCGGTACAACTTCAGCTTAGCGGGCGCTATGCCGGTAATCGCCTTTACATAGGCAGCAAGCTCCTTGTCCTTCGATAAAAACTGGTTATAGAATTTCCTTATCAAGCGAAAAACGGCTGAATGGTTAACATATTAATGGGTTAAAGGTAAGGGATTTACCGTTTTAATTTAAACCATTAAATTTTTAACTCTTTAAATTTTTAAGCCTTGTACTTCTTAAATATCACCGTGGCATTGTGGCCACCAAAACCGAAACCATTGCTGAGTGCATAGTTAACGGTGCGCTTTTGCGGCGTATTATAAGTAAGATTAAAGCGGGGGTCTACTTCAGGGTCATCCGTAAAGTGATTAATAGTTGGCGGAATAATACCTTCTTGTATCGCCAGTATACTTGCTATTGCTTCCACCGCACCTGCAGCGCCCAACAGGTGTCCGGTCATGGATTTGGTTGAAGAGATATTCAATTTAAAGGAATGATCGCCAAAAACCTTCTGTATTGCCTTCAGTTCTATCACATCACCCAGCGGCGTAGAAGTGCCGTGTACATTAATGTAATCGATATCTTCCGGCTTAAGGTTGCCATCTTCCAGGGCAGCGGTCATAGCCAGTGCAGCACCCAACCCCTCGGGATGCGGCGCAGTAAGGTGATGGGCATCAGCACTCATACCTCCGCCTGCCATTTCGCAATAAATTTTTGCGCCGCGTGCCAAGGCATGTTCCAGTTCTTCTAGGATAATGGATGCCGCTCCTTCGCCCATTACAAAACCATCACGGTCCTTGTCAAAGGGGCGCGAAGCCGTTTCCGGCGAATCATTTCTTTCGCTCAATGCCTTCATGGCATTAAAACCACCTACTCCACCTTCGCTAATTGGCGCTTCCGAACCACCGGTTACGATGGCGTTGGATTTGCCCATCCGGATAAGGTTAAAGGCATCCGTCAATGCAATATTGGTAGATGCACAGGCAGCTACGGTGCCATAATTAGGCCCGCGCAAACCCCACCGCATAGATATGTGGCCTGCGGCGATATCAATGATCATTTTAGGTATAAAGAACGGATTGAACCGGGGGGTGGAACCATTCCTTACGTGGTTGCCTATTTCTTCAATAAACACATCCAGTCCACCAATGCCCGAAGCCCATATCACACCTACACGGTCCCTATTCACGCCTTCCTTATCCAAGCCAGAATCCTTTATTGCCTCGTCAGCGGCAACAATAGCCAACTGGGTAAAGCGGTCAAGCCTTCTTACTTCCTTCTTATCAATAAAATTAGTGGGCTCAAAATTCTTAACCTCGCATGCAAAGCGGGTTTTATATTTAGATGCGTCAAAACGGGTAATAGGACCTGCGCCGCTTACTCCCTTCAGCAAACCGTTCCAGTATTCCGCCGTGGTGTTACCAATCGGCGTCAATGCCCCTAAACCTGTTACTACTACTCGCTTATACATCTTTTTAAAAAGAAATGGCAGACCTTTTACAATCTGCCACTATTTTTTCTTTTTTTGAAATTACTTACCTACAGTCTTTTCAAGGTATTCGATAGCCTGACCCACCGTACCGATATTTTCGGCTTGTTCATCGGGAATCGAGATATTAAACTCCTTTTCAAACTCCATGATCAGCTCTACCGTATCTAAGGAATCAGCCCCGAGATCGTTGGTGAAGCTTGCTTCAGGAGTCACCTGGCTGTCTTCCACACCCAACTTGTCAACGATAATTTTCTTTACTCTTTCTGCAATGTTTGACATGTTTTTTGGTTTTAAATGTGGTGCGAAAATAAAAACATCCTCACTTTCACAAAAAAAATTATTTGCACCCCAAATATGGGCCGTTTCAGTGTTAAATTTTATCTTATTCTCTCATTATTCGGGCTTTAATTCAATCTTCAAAAACACCCTGCGTCCATCATCATGATTTGTGAACCAGGCATTCATATACTCGCCGTGCGTCATAGCCCGCAAATAATCAATGGCTTGTTGCATCGTTACCTGCTTATCCAGGTCGATTTTGCATAAGGCATTGAAATCCTGTTTCAGGTTTACATTGCCTTCTTCCTCAGGCTTAAAACTCTTATACGTATTGTTAATTATAGAATCCATATTCCCTTTTAATAATTCCACTTCAGCCCGCTGTATCTTATTATAAACGTCCAGCGAGGTTTCCCAGCCTTCTATCTTTACTTCGCTCCGTGCAATAATGCCACCGTGGTCCAGTTGTTCATCAATCTCATGGATGGTAGCACCAGCCTTCAGTTTATTAAGGATGGAAAACACTTGTGGAAACCAACCACGGTTACAGGGATTATAGCCGGGGTGAACATTGATACACCTTACCGACCTAACCAACTCAGCCGGAAAAAGCTGCTTGCAGTGTAATGAAAACACCAGGTCGAAGTTTTTAATTATTTCACTCACCTCTGTTTTAACGTTCAGCGGTTTAACAGTAACTGGTAATCCTTTACTACTAGCCAGGGAGATATTTTGGGGCGAACAAGTATAAGTTACCTCCACCTGTTTGAATGCAACAATTTGATGAAAGGCATTTATCAGAAATGCGTTGTCGGAAAGTACAAGGATTCTCGTTGTCAATGGATTTGATTAAGCTTTAAAAAAAATCCGGCCACCCTCGCGCTATATATCCCGGGGCCATCTTTGTCTAAATGTACCGCATCGTTAGAGTTCATCCACCAATTTTTGAAGCAGTTATATTTATACATAAACTAATATATTTTTTCAGAAATTTGATATTTGTCGCGCACCTTATTCCATTTGATATATAATCACCTCCGGTCTGCCATCTATTAATTTTCCCCGGTAAAACGTTTTGAATGCCGGGTCTTCATCAAAAAGAGAAGCGTACAAGGGACAGTGATATATTACATAAACAAGCCTCTTATTTTCCCTATAACTTAAGCTGATATTGCTGACTACATTTTTCATGGTAGCCTCGTAAAATGGGTTCGCTAAAAAAATAACGTTAATGTCCCCCGGTATTTGAAATTCTGCGGCATCAAAATTTATAATTTCATATTTTGTAGTGGCTGGGGTCTTTTCAGCTTTTTTGCAATTCTCCTCTGCCCGTATTAGAGCTTTACTGTCCAGATCAACTCCGGTCACCTTATTAAATCCTAAGATAATACCGCTTGTCAGGATCTTACCGGACCCACATCCTATATCAAGCAGGTTAATGCCTTTTGCGTTTAGCTTCAACGCTTTAAAATACTTAAATACATAGTATGATGAGGTGGGCGAATCTAACGTTCCATCGCGGCCCTTAGCCTTATCTAAAACCTCACTACTGGCCCTGGAATTAGTAGCGGTATATGGTTCGGTTGCTACGAATATGAAGTTATAATGCGAAAATTTTCTATTGTAGTAATAATCGTAGCCGACCTGCTTAAAGGTTTCAGCAATACCCTTTTTTCTAAAGGACGCTAAATAGTATTTGATTTTATTGCTAAGCATCGTTATTTCTTGTCCTTTTTTGCGGTGGTACGGCTAATAGACCGGTGAGCTGTTTATCAAATCCCCTTTTTTTTCACCCCCTATCGCATCGACATAAACGCCAGTGGAAGGAAGTATATTTTAAAGTTTTCAAAAATTCTACACTATTCAACGAATGTAATTGGTCTTTTGAAATATTTGCCAATAATTCTAAGCGTTGTCGTTTACCTGATTGCCGCTTAATCAAAACAGAATTTAAACCTTCAATATTTGAAATACCCGTCAACTCATTAATACTGGCAACGCCTCTTAAGTTTTGCCCCTGTAAGTTAATCACCTTGTCTTTGCTCATGCTTTATTTATTAAAGTTTGATAGTTCAACCTTCTGCCAGCAACGTTAGCCAAAATTAAATCAAATCTATTATTTGTAGGGTGTTTGCGGGGTATTATATGACAATGCAAATTTGCTTATATAAGATTGCAAATGTTGTTCGCTCACATAGTGATAAATACCATGCACACCTCCTTTAAAGTGTGACCATGCACGTTCAATACTATTAGAGTTAATTGTACCACGTTCTACGGGATGATGCCGGCAGGATAAAGATCACTGGAAAAGCCTTCGCAGCAACGGCCCCAACAGGGGTATCCCGTATATCATCCGTCCTGCGAAGCGAAACGCGCTATATTCCTTCCGGTGGAACTGGCGGAATAGATCCTGATAGTCACGCGCCAATTTATTTTTTTCCATTTCCGAAACCTCACCGGCCAGCTTTATTTCGCGTATCAGCAATATCCTTTTGCGGAGATTGGTATAGTCATAGTTTTTCAATTCATCCATCAACTCATTCATCGCGGCCTCAAATTTATTGGTCTGTATGTCCCAGGTCATATTAATGGTAGTGGCCAGCGCATTTGATTGCAGCGTCTTCAAAAGGGTTCTGTCATCCCTCAATTTCAGCACAGCTTCCCTTGCCGCCTTCACATCACGGATGGGTATCACCAGCGAGTTGTAACCGTTCACCGCATACTCTTCCTGCCCGGTAAAGTTAGTGGTTATAATGGATCCGCCACAAGCCATCATTTCCAAATTAGGCAGGCAGAAGCTTTCCACCTCCGACATCTTCAATAACACATCACATGCCGAGTATACCTCTGCCATTTCGCCGCTCGATATATTGACGTACATTTTATCATACTTCCATGCGGGCTTGGTAAAGCCATCCCTTGAAACAAACCACACTTCAATATTCTCAACGCCATTCAAGGCTTCAAAGCAGTCGTCAATTCGCCTGAACCAAATATTGCCATGCCCTTCCACCAGCACCCTTAGTTTTCGGCCATCTTCGTATTTGCGATCAGAGGCATTAAATACTGTGGGATCAAATCCGTTGGGTACTACCTTAGCCCTTATCCCGCCCTCTGCCAATAACATTTTCTGCAGCCACGTAGCTACAGCAATGAACCCCACCTTATCAAACCGGTAGGTAAGCTCGCAAAACCTTAACTTTATTTCCTTAGGGTCCTCATAAAACCGACGTTCATCGCTTTGTGTGTAATAGAAATAATACGATGACTCGAATATGAAAATGTCGTAGAGGGTTTCCCACCAGGTGGCAAATATTACATCGAACTTAGGAGGTGCTGTGAATATTTCGTCAAATAAAAGGATATTGAAGTTAAAGTCCCCTATCATCTGCTGGTCACGGCCAGGTACATAGTCGCGGTAGATGATGGCAACATCATGTCCAACGGATTGAAGGTGGCTGGCGTGCTTATATACGGTTAAATGACCGCCGCCAATTATATTTTGAGGAAGAAGAAATGCGATCTTCATATATGCAATAGTTCGCGTCCTATTTTATTTAAAATACCGATCACATATCTTCTTCTTTCCTTCGGGTACCTGAACGCCTTGAGGTAGTTGAAAAGCAGCAACTGCATCAGGCGGAAGGTAGAATAATATTGCTTAAGTATTTCGACCCGCTCACCGGTGCGCCGGGTTAAGGCATTTGCGTCTGATGAAACACCGTGCGGGTCGTACGAGGAAACCACTACCTCTGCATACTTAAACCTGTATTTCTTTGTTACGTATGCATAAACGAACCATTCAAAATCCGCCGAAATCCTGTAGGCGGTATTGTAATTCCTTTCCTTTAAGGCGGCTAAGCGGATGAAGGTCGCCTGGTGTGGAACGGCTTCTAAGAAAAGAACCCGGTCACTTACATAATTTACATCGCTGATAAAGCCCCAGAGGTTAACCCGGTCGAATACCCAAACCTTACCATGAAGTACGTCAATGGCATCCTTGCCGCTGCTGATAATTTCATTTATCCTTTGCAGGACATATTCTGAGGTAAACCGGTCACCGGAGTTCAGGAAGAATACATAATCACCAGTGGCCAGCGCTATGCCCTTGTTCATCGCATCATATATGCCCTTGTCCGGTTCGCTTACCAGCTTACTTATCCGGTCGCGGTATTTTTCGATCATTGCCAACGTACCATCGGTAGAGGCCCCCTCAATGATAATGTGCTCTGTGTTCTTATGGGTCTGCGCAGCAACGCTGGCTATGGTTTCCGCGATACTATCTTCTGAATTTCTGCAAACGGTAATAATGCTGAATTTAAAGTCTGGTTGTTTTCCTTGTACCATTCCAGTTATTTATTCCTTTAGTATTTTAGTATAAAGCTCAATATATTCCTTCGCCTGCCTTGCATTTTCAAAGCTCTTTGTAGCTTGTTTAAAAATGTCGTCCCGGTTAAAGCGCTCCTTTTCATTAATGAAGTTCCTTAAGGTTATTTTTAATGAATCGGTGCTTGGTTCAGGAACGATCATACCGCTGTTCGTTTCGGCAATGACCGCCTCATTATCTCCAATTGCAAACGCAATCACTGGTGTGCCGCAGCAAATAGATTCGATCATGGTGTTTGGCAGATTATCTTCCCTTGAAGTTAACAGATAAACGTCTGCAGCGCAATAGGCAGCGGCCATTAACCTTTCATCACTAATATTACCTAAATGACTAATATTAGTTTCCGTAAATGCATTCTTGCTTTTCCCTGCTAACGCAAAATAAACGTCCGCAAATTCATTACTACCAAACAACGGGCTTAACCTATCCAGGCCCTTCCGATAATTGGTTAATGATTCGCTGACAAATAAGCAGATGAATTTATCCTGAGGCAATCCGAGCAAATTCCTTGAAAACGCGCGGTCATATAATCTATATGCCCTGGTATCCAGGCCGTACCTTATTCTGAAAAATTCCCTGCTTTTAAAGATTTCGCTTTTGCTGGCCCTTTCCCTTAACCAGTCGGATGGGCTGCAGACATAAAGTTTTTTCTGCTTGCGCACACTTTCAGTTTTTATCTTCCGGATAGCGTCATCAATGGATTTATACTGCTCATGATTTCTCCTTTCATCCGCTTCATAATGAAAGGCTCCCATGAATGGATTTTCATCATGTAAGGTCCAAATAACCGGCTTTTTGTTTGTTTCAAAAAAGGAACCGTAGTCTAAAAAATCAGCTACCCAGTGAAGATGAACAACATCGGCTTCTTGATATGGTTGCGTAGAGGTTATATCAAAATTTGAATCGGCGAAGGAAAATTTTTCAAATGAGTAGATTCCATTTTCAAATTTGGGAGTAGATAGCTCGTTCCGTTGCTGAATCTTTAAATTGTATGAAAGCAGCGCTTTCCCATAGTCGTGGGTCAACTTCTCCTTGAAATAATTTTTTAAGGTTAATGCTGGTATCTCAGGCTTATTAAAAAAGCGTCGACCCTGGTAATCAAAATGGTATGGAATATCAGAGCGGGATTTGTAGGTGGTGAGAAGGGCTGAAGAAATTCCTTCATTTACAAGTGCCTTATGGAGCCTTATCGTTGAATTTGCCGCACCACCCCTATCCGTGGTACTTACATGAAGAATTTTCATAAACGATATCCAAATATATTCAACTGCATGTCCATTCCCAGATACTCCGTCCTTTTAATAAAGGGATGGGCAGAATGTAATCCCGGAGAAGAAATGTTTACCCTGAATCCTGCCTTTTTAAGAATGGCTAGTATCTCAGAAAGGAGCTGTTCCCTTCCCGAAAATGAATGAAATTCGACAAAAATATTTTTCACGTTATGAAGATGTGAAGAACATTCCCGTAGCACCTCAAACTCTGCTCCCTCTATATCCAATTTTAACAAGTCAACCTCCCTATCCAGGTAAGAACTCAATAGCGTTGTATTTATTTGAATTTCATTTTCAGCTGATTCACCTTGCGCTATTCGTCCTGCGTCAGACCCCTCTGAAAAAAAGGTCAATACCGTTTCCGAGCTCCATACACCCTTAGGCACCAGTTCGACATCATTAAATCCGAATTGTTGCAGGTTGTTATGCAATACATCAAAAACCCTTTTATCGGGCTCAAATGCAATAACCTTAGCCTGTGGAAATATTCGTTTAAAATAAATAGTGCTCAGACCAATATTGGCTCCGCAATCAATAATGAAAGGACTCTCCAGGTTACTATTAAACTTATAAATTTCGCCGACCAGGATTTCATTCTTCTGAAAAATATATGATTCGCTGTCCAGTATCCTGATCTTTGTACCGAATAAGGTTACTTCACACGGTTCATACCGGTTCTTTTTCCATAACATCTCCAGTTCTTCTTGTTCCAGTGTTTTAGGGACGGGGGGCACCGAAGGCCGGGGCGGGATAATAAAATTTCTGATCCGGGTTTTAACAGCAGCGGGTATTATTTTCGACAAAAAGCGACGCGCGGTCATTTTCTTATAAATTACAATTGAGTTATACTACCCCCTCTTATTATAGACATTTGCTATATACATTACTGCAATCAAAAATTCTATTAATGCAATTAGCCCCTTATATTTATGACTGGCAAAACTAATTCTTTTTCAACGAAAATGAAACGAATAGGCAGCGTTTGCAAGGGCAAATTGATGGGAGAATTAATGAAGGCATTTTTAATTGCCGGATAAATTATGCAGTAAAAAACTAAGCAAATTGAACCGCCGGCTGCGCCAATTTCAGATGTTTCCGCACCCGTTCCCACTGTCCTGGTTGGTCACTTCATGATTTCGCTGCTTTGTTCAGCGAATCTTTAAAGGTAGTTAAGGGAAAAACATCCAGCACACCCGCTTCACTTGCATTATATATCTGAACCCCTCTGCTATTAGCATATTGCTTTATTTGGTTGTACTCCCAAAATATTTGGCTTGTGCCTGTTGCCCAAACGTGATAGGGAATTTGTCTGGCATCCACAACCATTTTTAATTTTACCTGAGAGGCATCATAAAAATGGTTTACGATTTTATAGTTAGTTAGCCAATCATGGTCGGCTCCAAGCAGATATATTTCTTCAAATCCCATGTATATAGCATATTGCATACATAAACCAAGTGAATTTTGGGTTCCGTTAACCGGCATAGTCATATCAAATTTATAGGGGCTGCCCGGGTAAAATGGTAAGGATATATCCACAAAATAAACACCGCTTTGGTCAAGTAATTTGATAACCGGGGTGTCCTTCACCCGAACTGATACCAAATAATTGATGCCAAGGCCATGCGTCTTACTTCCGAGCTCCTTCCAAATTTCTAAGACTTCCGGATTGTTAACATCCCAATAAGTTGGGTCAGCAAAAACATAAAATTCCGGTTTGATTGTTTTGATCTGTTCGTGGAGATAAAAGCTATTTACAACAAAAACATGTTCGTTGGCCAACAGCGACAGATCATGCTTAGCAAGTGATGGGGCGTTGCCGAGTATATAACATCGTTTGCCTTTGTATTTATCCTTAAATACAATGTTGCGGTCTAAAACCTTATCCCTTTTACCATATCTTATCTTCCTCCTTAAATAAAATTGCACCCGCTGCAAAAAGGAGGTTAGCCATATGGTAGCATCCAATAAAAAATTATACATAATATTAAATAAATTGATTGATTACTTTTTGGCGATTTCCACGGGCACCCAGCTGATCAAAGATGCAGGCAACAATGCGTTGGGCCCGATCAGAGCGGGTTGCACATTCTCCACGGCCACCTTATCGTTGTCTTCCAACACACCTAAAAGATTACGATTATAATCATTGAACAGGATATATTTCCTCCTTAACAATCCAAACAGATCTTCGCCACAATGCTCCAGCACCGGTTCAAAGTGTATTACTATTTTGGGTTTGCCATCAAGGATGGCGCCGACGAAGGAATTACCGAGCATGGGGACATACATGGTGGCATATGAAGTAAAAAAGACTGCGCCCGGGGGAATAGCCACCTCCCTTAAATTTAAATTAAAAAAATTGCAGTGCCCGGTCCTGAAATTCAAGCCTTCATAGTTGCCTACCTTATTCATTACCTCTACACCGGTGGAGGAATACTCCAGCCCTATCAGCAATTGGTCCTCCGGAAGATATTTTTTAGCCAGGTTAAATAGGGTGGAACCATAACCACTACCCAGCTCAACTATAGCCGGTGCAGGTAAATACTTCGAAATGGACTTAAATACCAGGTCAACATATTTATCCTGTATCTCTTTGTAGGTGCTTACAACAAATTCGTTGTTATAATAAGCCATTACCTCTGTATTGCCCTTTATATAAAGTTCATCCACTTCCCCAATCCCGGGGGTAGTATTGTTGTCATTGATCCATTTCAATAATCCTCCCCATTTTTCAACCTCAAATTCACGCTTTATTTCCGCTTCTGTCTTTGCCCTCGGGTTTATTTCCTCCAATCCCAACAAGCGCTTTACCCAAGGGTTATAGGTGGGCAGGTCATTAATGGTGAACTCATTTTGCATCCGTTGTTCAGGCATTACTTTTGGGTTTCAAACAAGTGGCTAATATCCTTAATAACCGGCAATTGTATTTTATCCGATTGTATCAGATCCTCCTTAACGGGGTAGGGCAAATATCTGAAAACGCGTGCACCAATGATTCTACCCTCCAATAGGATATTGGAAAACAATCCCAGAACCATTTCCGAATAGATCATGGCCGTGTTGGAATGAACACCGGATGGAATCAATTTTATATTTTTCCCATTGCGGTATTCATCTAGTATTGCCTGTATAGCCTCCAACCGGTGATTGGGATGGGGCTTTATCACCAGGTAGTTATTCTTATCCTGCCAAAATTCGTCCGGCATATCGGAAATGATCCTTTGCAATACATCCAGTTCATCAAATCCGAATTTTTCCTTACCGTTTACCTGGCTTAAAGGCTCTGGCACATACAATGCAATGGTAGCACTATCAGGCAGTCCAATACTTTTTAAAAAGTCTGTTCTTGATACGGCGGGCTTCCATTTCCTCAAAAATTCATAATAGGGATTATCAGAAATAACCAGTTTGTCTCCTGGCAACCCATCGTATATTGCCATTTCCTTAGCGCGCTGGTCTATCACCCATATTTCGGTGGGCAGAACAAGTGTATCTTCCCATTTAAAGCGCAGGGAAAAATTGGTCCAGTGGTCAATGAAGGCTATGGTGCGTATTCCATTGCCATTGGCTTCGCGAATAAATTGCAGTTCAATTTTCGATGTATAGGAAGTACCGGTAAAAAGAAAGTCCGGTTGAAGGGATGAAATATATTCCCCTTCGCCCCCTGCTTTATAAGGAATCACATGCTGGCCGAAATCGGAGGTGAAATCATATTGGCGGTCGGAAACAATAAGCGATGCCGATAATAAATTTTTTGATTGAAGATAATGCACCAGGGCTAAAACCGCCTTTGCACCTGCCGGGTCACTGAATACAAACAACCCCTTACCCTTCAAGGTATCCCAGATCATCTTAGTTCATCTATATTTTCCGCTACCTTATTAAAGGCGGTGATCACATCATCGATATCGGCCTTGCTCATACCCGGTCGCATGTATTCATGGCTGAACAATTCTTCGTAGTGTAGTTTTTCTGCATTGGGGCAAATGCCCTTTTCGTAGCTTACATGGCCCTTATATTTTTCACAGTTAAAAGCGCAGTGCGTGGCGCGTTGCTGGAACAGTGGAGATAAATAAAGCGGCCGTACATATCCCATAGCAAGTATTGGCGTGTCCTCGCGCAAAACAGCAGAGGGTATTTCGGCCTTAACAGCCTCTATAAATTTATTGCGCCCTACCCCGACAATATCCTTTTTGAATTTGTAAGGCTGTACGTAATATACATGCTTGCTGCCTGGTTCAATAACCGGCGGAATAAGCCCCTTGATTTTTCCTAACTCCCGAGCAATAATGTTGGCGTTCTGTATGCGCCGTTCCAGCAGCCCGGGTAGCTTTTTCAATTGCTCGATACCTACCGCCGCTTCCATCTCCGTCATCCGGAAATTGAAACCGTGTGTATTAAAGGCATCCTTCACTCCCTTGGGTTCAACGATGTTCTCGCCGTGGTTCCTTATCAAATAGATCCGTTCGGCAATGTTGTCGTTGTTCGTCACCACCACGCCGCCTTCTCCGGTGTGTATATGCTTGTGATAGTTCAGGCTGAATATTCCTACATCGCCCATCGAGCCAATCAACTTATCCTTGTAGGTAGCCATAGGCGCTTGTGCACAATCTTCGATGACATACAGATTGTGTTTCTTAGCTATCGCCATTATCTCATCCATCTTAGCCGGGTTGCCAAAAATGTGCACGATGAGTATTGCTTTAGTAAGGGGTGTAATACACCTTTCAATGCTCTCGGGGCTTAACCCGTAATTATCGTAATCCACATCTGCAAAAACCGGGACTGCACCATATATAATTGGAGCAATGGCGCTCGCGCTCATGCTGTACGGCGATACAATTACCTCATCCCCTGCCTTTAGGCCCAGTGCGCCGATAGCAGCGAACAAGCCGGATGTGTTCGAGTTAACGGTAATGGCATGCTTCATGCCAAAGGCCTTCGCCCACTCCTTTTCAAACTGCTGTACCGTTGGGCCGCCATAAAAATCCTTATGCCAGGCGCCGAGAAATTGCGATAAGTTACCGCTATCCAATACCTTCATTACAGCCCGCTTCTCTTCCTCCCCTATGGTATTATATGCCGGGAATAAATTTTTACGTACGGGCGTGCCCCCATTAATCGCAAGCTTTGCCATATTACTTCTTTATATACCTTAACATTCGTTCATTCAGTTCTACCGAGCCCATAAAATTATCTTCTTTTATCTTACCGGACAATATACCATAAGCATGGTCAATCACATATTTCATGTAGTTATTCATGCCCCCATCGCGGCTTATCTCCTTCTCAATGCTCAATGGTTGAAGATACTGTTTATTTTTCTTTGCCCCATATACCTCTATCGTACGACCAGAATTCGTAATGGCCACCCTATGATATTCAAAATATAGCTCAATTTCGAAATGCGAAAACTTCACGTTACTAAGGCCCATGATATTTACATTGGTCTTGCCCCACAGCGCTTGTAACGACAAGGTAGGGTCATTATCAAAGTGATCGGTAACCTTATTATGAAGTTGCTCCTTTGTCAATATCATTTTTACACCTGTCAGGTACTCGATGGTATCAAAGGCATGGCTGCAATTATGCACTATGCCCCGCTGGTAACGGATGGCTATATTCGTAAGCTCCTCCTTCTTCAATAATTCTGAAACCCTCTTTTTCAGTATGGCAAAAGCCGGTTGAAACCGGCGGATGTAGTTGACAATCACCTTCGACCGACTAGCCTTATAAAGCTTCTTTAATTCCACTAATTCCTTCGCGTTATAAGAAACCGGCTTTTCGCAGATAATCAGTTTTACACCTGCACCAATCGCCGACTTGAGCAAACTGTAATGAGTAGATGTAGGGGAACATATACTTACACAATCAAACGAACCCAACACTTTTTCATCGATGTTCTCAATAATTTCAGCCTGGTATTTATTGGCAATTTTTCGAACCAAAACTTTGTTCGTATCAAAAACGGAAAGGCTAAATCGTTTATCCAGGTACAACGCTTTACAGTGTGTTTGTATCTGATCATTATTCAGATCGTACAACGCCCCGATATTACCACAGCCAATGACAAAAGCTTTATACAAGTCCTTTTTCCTTTAAAAGAGTAAATTTTATTTCAGCCAGCTTCCAGTCGTCTTCATTATCTATATCCTGTGCCAGTAGTTCATTTATCTTTATAGCGCCGGCGTTATCGGCAAATAGCTTTTTGTCGCGCATCATACTATCCGAGTTGAACCAGTAGAATTGACCCACATCGTGAAACACCGGTTCCAGGTCCTGCGACCTTTTCGGATAATTTTCCGGCCAAAGCATTTCTGCTTTAAGTGTTGGTGATAACCTCAACGAGCGCTGGATAGGATAACTATACTGGATAACAGGGAATACCACTTCAAATTTCTGGCTGTCTAATAATTCGTAACCCTCCTTCAATAATTCAGGGCTGATAAAAGGAGCGGTAGGATAAATGCAGCAGCCGCGTGCAAAATTCTTGCCCAGGTCGCGGTAGGATTGTATCACTTCGCAAATTACTTCAGCTGTACCAGCAAAGTCGTTCGAGTTGGCCGCACTGCGCATAAAGGGAATTTTTGCCCCTGCCTTTTTTGCAATCTCGGCAATTTCGGCATCATCCGTCGAAACCATCACTTCATCAAAAAGCCCCGATTTCAAGGCGGCATCAATAGAATAGGCAATGATAGGCTTGCCGCAAAACGGTCGGATATTTTTGCGCGGAATTCTCTTGCTGCCTCCGCGGGCTGTTATAATCGCTACGTTGTTACTTGCTGACATAATCTTGTTTTAAAAGGGAAATGATATACGAATCATAGTATCTGCCATCTTCGAAACAATTTTGCCTCAACAGCGCTTCCTTCTGAAAGCCGAATTTGCTGGTGAAGAAATCATACTTCTTTTTATCAAACTCGTACAACTCCATCCAAATTTTATTCAGGTTCAGGTTATTGAAACCGTATTGGATCAAAAGCGATGTAGCTTCCTCGGCATACCCCTGGTCATCAATGTAAGCCTCATTATGCCCTATATAAAATGAATAATCTGCCGACCGGATTATCCAACTGATATAAAGCAAACCACAGGCACCCAAGGGCACTTTATCTTCCAGCCTTTCTATTATGAACATAAAATCATTAGGATTGTTGGCCGTGCGGCTATACCACGCTTCCTGGTTAGCCATGCTCAATTCCTTATGCTCGCGGAAGTGTTTCCTGAACTGCGGAATATTCCTCCAATCGCGCAGCAGCACCAGGTCTTCCTTTTCAACGGCCCTCAGGCCTACCAATTTTCCCTTTATCATTTATTTTTTTGAGTTAGAAACATGTGAAAGTGTAATGTGCTCTCCCCTTTGCAAAGGCTTTTTCAGCTTTTTACCGAGCAGCTCCTTCAACCGGTAAGGCTCTATGCCACCAGCGGGAATAGGACGCAACGCTTCGAGGTCATCCTTTGTGAGCTTTTCTCCCACCTTTAAATCGTGGGTGGCGCGCAACGACCTGCGCTGCACAATGATGGATTGCTTTTCGTTTTCCTCAACTCTTTTCTTGCTATCACCGAGTGCATAAAAAACTTCGAGGCAATTATCCACCATAGCCCTCCATGTTTTAGGGTTCATGGCAAATTTATGGTCAGGGCCCTCCCGGTCATTACTATCTGTAAAGTGTTTTTCCAATATTCTTGCGCCCAATGCCACAGCTCCCACCGCCGTAGCATGTCCGAGGGTATGGTCGGATAAGCCCAATACAACATTTGGATATTTTGCTTTAAAAGTGTTGAGTACATTCAGGTTTACATACTTGTACTTATCATTATCCAAAGTGTAATTTGTATTGCATTGCATCAGGCAAATATCAACCTTGCGTTTTTCCAGCACCTTCATCGCCCTTTCAACATCCTTCATGTCGGATGCGCCCGAAGCCAACAGCACCGGTTTCCCCTTTTTGGCGATGTAGTCAATAATTTCTAACCAGGTTATGTCGCCCGAACCAATTTTGTATAATTCTACATACGGGTCCACATGATCCACTGATTTAAAATCATACGGACTGGTAAAATATTCAATGCCTACCTGGTCGCATTTTTTCTTCAGTTGCTTCGTCCAGTCAAAGCTTACGCTCGCGTCCTCATATATTTCGTAAACACTCTTCTTCCACTTCTTCTGGTGGCTCAACATGGTACCCAAATTATCGAAACCGTATTTGCTCACAATTTTCGCCGCCTGGAAATTCTGGAACTTAGCGGCATCGGCACCTGCCTCTTTGGCTATTTCAATTAATTCAAAAGCTCTCTTTATATCACCGTCGTGGTTAGCACCAATGTCGGCCACAAAATAGGGCGGATAATTATCGCCTACAGTTCTATTGCCTATTTTAAACTTGTTTCCCTTCATTATTATTTGCTTTAAAATCTTTGTATAGCAGATCTATGTTTTCATCCATGGTGGGCATCGTTAAACCAAGCCCTGTAACCTTTGATACGTTTAACGATGTATTCAACGGCCTTATAGCTCCCTTCTCCGGGTCATTGACCAGCTTTTCAGCAGTAATTAATGTTTCATCAAAATTAAATTTTCCGGCTATTCTTCTTAAAAATTCATATTTGGAGATGGCATCCGAGGCGCCAAAATTATAAATACCCGATGGAAAATCACGCCCGAGGAACTGCACCAATTTCTCAGCCAGGATGGCGCAATACATAGGGTTGAACATTACATTATCAAACCCTTTAATTTTAGTATTGGATGAGAGGCTTTTGTATGCCCATTCGAAAAGCGAGCCTTGTATCGGCTGATGAAAACCAATAATGTTGGTACGTATGATTGCATAGTGCCTTGCAAAACGGGCCGCCGCTTCTTCGCCCCTTAATTTGGTAAGGGCGTAATAATTAAGCGGATTGGTTACATCCGTTTCGGAATAATTACCTCTTTGTCCATCAAACACCGAATCGGTAGATATGTAAATAAACTGCTTTGCCGAGGAATATTTAGCAAGGTTTTCAGTAGCCTTCACATGGATTGCATCCGCATATTCCTTGTCGGTTTCACAGGCATTTACATTTACTTGCGCAGCGCAGTGAATAATAATTTCAGGTTGCAGGTCGCGGAGCATTACCTTAAGCTTTTCAGCATCGGTCAAATCACCCGTTAAATGATTTTTGTTATTGCCGGAGGCCATACGGCTAACAGAATAAACTTCATACCCGGGGGTATTACCAAATGTTGAAAAAACATCAGCGCCCAACATGCCGGTACCACCGGTAATTAATATTCGTTTTGTTGACGCCCCACCCTGTGGTGAATGATTAATCATGATTCACGTTTATTTCACAACCTCGTTGTGGTCCAAATTTCAAACCGCTAATGAGACCAATATCGTTCCGCCTTAAAATTAGATTTACCGTTTTATCTTAAACACTAAATGAACCTCGCAAGTGAAGCGGGTTTTATCAATAGCCCTTTGCAAGTCATTTCTATGCGAAAAAAAATTGCTATCGATAAACTCCTTAGCCTGCTCAAAGCCGTTTAATTGGCTGAATATTACCCTTCTCAGGTCTTCAATATCTACCCCAAAATACCATTCTCCAATCCTTTGCAGTGAATACATTTGTTCAAAGTACCTCAGACTCTTCTCTGTATACAAATGTGTATGGCCGGAAGAAAGATGCCGGTGGAAGAATTCCGTGGAAAGCAACTCAAGGAATACCGATAAGCTAAGCATGGGCACAGAAATAAAAACATACTCTATGTTCTTATTGTCAATAATGGCTTGCATTACCTTCTCGTTGTATACCAGGTGTTCAAGCACTCCTATCATACACACCACGTTACCATCAAAGGTTTTAAGTATTTTTAGAACGCCCTTGTCAGAGCTTTTTATTATTTCCACACCGGGTAAAAAGCTGGTAGCTACTTCATAAAGGTCCGGTGCTATTTCCGAGCCCACAAGGTTTTTATATCCCAGGGTCTGGAATGACTTCAACAGGTATCCGCCACCACATCCCATATCAAATATCTTAGCTGTTTTTTTGTTAAGCTTGGTCACCCTATCGAAGAACTTAGCCTTGGGCAGGTATATGTTATCCACCCGGTCCTTATAGGCCGTGCTGGATGAAGCCGACTTTAAATAAGTATCGGATCCATAGTTGGCTTCAGCGCCTGAATACAAATTTATACTATAGTTTTCCGTATCCTGGAACCTTCCGTTAAGGTGTCCGCATTCCTTGCACAGAAAAAAATCAATTGAAGCCTCGGGGGAGAATCTTTTGGTAAAAAACACGTCCTTGCCCATTTTTGTCCGGCAGTTCTTGCAAACCTTTCGTACCGGTTCGTTATTATAGAAAACGGCGTCTTTGATCTGCTTCTCAATCAGTACAGATTTATCCGCATCAAAATTCGATTTCATTTTTTGTAAAAACGGACTGTATTTTTTAGAAAATTCAGAAACTATTTTGGCTTGCTTTTTCATAACATTTTAATTTAATAAACAATTATTTTATTTTTTACATAACTCATCATGCATATAGCGTTCCCGTCCTTCCGGTAATAATAATACTATCATCTATATCCTCTATACGTATAGGGCGGCCATTGTTAAGCGATGACTGCACAATGCCAAATAACATTTGCATCCCCCTCAATATTTCTAAGGGTGAAATGGGCATTTTTTCTTCCCCGTCCAGCGCGCGTATCATTTCATTAAAGGCATTCTGTGTGCCGCTTGCACTGGGTTCAGCAAGTACCTGTTTGGTCACATTAAAATAACTAACCTCCGATGGCGCCGACTTGCGCACTTCCATCATGAAGCCATTGCTGTAAATAGTTACCAGCCCCCTTGTACAACCTATCCGGGTATTGAACCCCCCGGTTTTATTAATTATGCCATTCATTCCATTCTTAAACTTGAAGAAGGCATGGTCTACATAAGGGTCATCATCAATTACGCCGTTGGAGGCAGTCGGTGTTTCGTCGGAGAAAGTACACCTGCCCTGAATAAACTCAATATCCGTCGTATCGGCTAGGAAAAGGAGCAGGTCTGTTGAATGCGGATGTACCCATAACAATTGCCCGTTTCCATTCTCGATGGTTATCTCCGTTATCGCTCCCAACTCACCTGAATGGATAAGCTCCTTGGCTTGCCGGTAAATATTTACGTAGCGCCTGTTCGTTCCATAGCCAATTTTTACATTTTGCCGCTCCGCCCTCTCCAGTACCTTCTTTGCCGTGCCGATATTCCGGGAAAATGGCTTTTCGCAATAAATGCCCCTTACGTCCTTATCCAGCGCCTCATTGATTATATCCAACCGGTTCTCGGTACGCGTTGCAATGGAAATAAACTCCGGGCGCATCTTATCCAGTAGCTCCTTATAATCCGTAAAAAATTGTCTGATGTTATAGTGAGAAGAAAATCGTTCACATTTCGCTCTGTCAATATCGCATATCGCCTGAACGCTTAGTTGAGGGTTTGTAAGCATTGCTTCAAGGTGCGTCAGTGGCAGCCAACCGTTTGGAACGTCGCCTTCCGCACGTTTAGAGGGCTCCGCGCCCATCTTCCCCAAGCCTATAACCGCCGCCGTATGGATCCTGTCACTCATACTTCCATTTAAGAATGGCTGTGTAATAACCCGGCAGCCGGGCGGCAATCTTTTTATACACGTCTTCCAGTTTATCCCAGTTCACTTCCTCACTGATAATTATAGCTGGATCAATGACTCCAGACATAATTAAATGACACAAATACTGCATATTTCGTTTGATTGTAAAGCGTATGTCCTCTGGGGCGGCGTCAATGGTAACGGCAAGACCACAAGCCTTTATGCAAAGTTGTTTGTCATACAAATATTTTGAATCCAATGGATTTATGGCAGGAGGGGCCTCGCCCCTGCCCGGAAAACCCAACGTTATTATAGTTCCCCTTTTTCTAACCATGTCCAAGGCATATTCCCAATCATGCCATGAGTTCGATGTGGAAATGACCACATCGATGCCTGCCGCTTGTGTTAACGCATCCAGACTTTTTTTGACGGGTTCGTCCTTGGGCAATACTTGAATAAGCTTATAGGATGAAAATATCTTGCCGATGTTTTTTTGATTAGAGAACACAAATGTCCTCAGCCCAAATGTATTAGCCATAACTGCAGTAGTTATGCCCAGTGTACCTGCACCTACCACCGCCACATTCATTCCGGGTATGCAGCCGCCTTCCAGCAAGGCATTGTAGCCTAAATGAAAAAGAAACGCAGTAGTCACCTTTTTCAGATCGGCATCCCCAGGAATTTTAACCAGTATTTCCGCTTCCGGGCATACAAATGTGCTACGGTGCGATTGAAAGGTAAGTATCAAATCACCCTTTTCAACGGCGGTCACTTTACTGCCGGTGGCAATAACCCTTGCCAGGTTGCAGTAACCATTTACACGGGGGTATACCTTCATGGGCCTCAAAGGGGGCATACCGGTGTAGGCTGCTACTTCGGTGCCTGGTGACAAGGCGGAATAGATAGTTTCGGCGGCTACCTCCCGATCTTTGATACCGGCCAGGTCGATCTCACCCTCCTTCACTACCAGTTGGTAGGGACCGGTTAACTCGTATATTTTTGTATTGATGGAGCTCATCACTAGTGGTCAAGTTCCGTATTGAAATAGGTTACTGCTATTTACTGAAACTTAAAGCGGTGCCTTAGGCCGGCTCAAAGGAGGGGTCAATAAATTGCTTTATCAGCCGCCTCAGGTCATCCACCTGCAGCCATTCAGAGTTAGTACCCGAATTATATTTAAACCCTTGTTTTACCGGTACTGCCTTCTTCTCCTTAAAATATTTCTCCTTATCCCAGCGGGTTACCTGCGGTAAAATGGCGTAATAGGTACCAATATCGACCGTAGTATATGAATCGGACTCGGTGATCATTTCTTCGTGTATCTTTTCGCCGGGCCGGATGCCGATAATTTCCTGTTTGCAATTGGGTGCTACCGCCTTTGCCAGTTCAGTTACCTTGAACGATGGGATTTTAGGAACGAATATTTCTCCGCCCCACGCATGTTCCAGTGCATGCAGCACTAAGTTCACGCCCTCTTCCAATGAAATATTAAAGCGGGTCATTTCGGCATCGGTAATGGTTAACTTGCCTGACTTCCTTTGATTGAGGAAGAATGGAATTACGGAACCCCTTGAACCCATTACATTGCCATAGCGGACTACTGAAAAGGATAATTTCCGGTCGCCGAGAATATTATTGGCGGAAACAAAAAGTTTATCGGAGCACAATTTCGTAGCACCATATAGGTTGATTGGGGCTGCGGCTTTGTCGGTTGAAAGGGCGACTACCTTTTGTACGCCCTGATCGAGTGCCGCGTTGATCACGTTTTCTGCACCGATAATATTGGTCTTGATAAATTCCATCGGGTTGTATTCTGCTGCAGGCACCTGCTTCAGCGCCGCTGCATGTACAATCACATCAATTCCTTCGCAGGCCCTCTTAAAGCGTTCTCCATCGCGTATATCACCAATAAAATAGCGTATCCCCGGGTATTTCGACATCGGGAATTGCTGGGCCATTTCAAACTGCTTTAATTCATCCCTTGAAAAAACTACCAGCCGTTTGATCTTCGGATACATATCCAACACAGTGGATACAAACTTCTTTCCGAAGGAACCGGTTCCCCCCGTAATTAATATGGATTTATCGTTTAACATAACTGTCCGATTTAACCTGCCTGATATCATTATTTCCAAAATCCCAGCTGTAATCCGTCAGCACAGGCGCCGATTCAAACGCTATTCGTTCTGCCAGCTGGCTAAAACCAAGATCGCTTATCTTGGTCATGATATTGAATTCACCAACTTCCTTGCTGCTCGTAAGTCCCTTTGTTGTAACAAAATCGCGCGCACCCGTCCAAATGGTATAGGTCTGAGGGAGTAACTTAATATTTTTAAATGTAGCTGTGAATGAGCCCGGCCCTTCCGCATGATCCGGCGTATTTCCATCGATCAGTGAATTAGCGCTGAACAATGTTCCGGTCTTACCCATTATAGAGATCCAGAAATAGGGTTTATTGATCCGTGCAGGGGCTAAATAATCCACCTTTACCACCAGGTCATCGCCGATATTAAAGTCCTGGGTTATCTGTCCGTTTTGATTTAATATGGTAACCTTCGTAATTAACAGATCCTTATCATCCGCATTAGCACCTATCACAAATACACCCTCTGTTTCCGAATTTCCCTTCAGGTACTTTGAGGTTAATAAGGAGGGATCTCCTTCATCGGTTATGCGTCCATCACTCAATAACAGGCAACGACTACAAAGCCCCTTAACCGCACCCATGTTATGGCTTACAAAAAGCACAGTGCGGCCCTGATTCTGGCTTACATCCTTCATCTTGCCGAGGCACTTCTTTTGAAATTCCACATCCCCCACAGCCAGCACCTCATCCACGATCAGTATGTCGGGATCCAGGTGGGCCGCCACGGCAAATGCCAGGCGCACATACATACCGCTGCTGTATCTCTTTACCGGTGTATCTATAAATTTCTGTACAC
>Ga0302280_1000853_pt1 | contig 26306 bp, 23 predicted proteins | sample III_Fen_E1_1_FD_198771 | JGI IMG/M metagenome (GOLD analysis project Ga0302280, IMG submission 198771) | Peat permafrost microbial communities from Stordalen Mire near Abisko, Sweden - III_Fen_E1_1 | ecosystem: Environmental > Terrestrial > Soil > Wetlands > Permafrost | place: Sweden: Abisko... | reverse complement strand
CTGCGCGAGCGCACCCGGCGCTGAAGTCCCCGGCGTTCTGGTGGAGTAAGAATCAAGCGTTTGGTGGCCATGCACCAATACTATCAGTGGTGTGGCCCATATCAATGTTACATTGCACTAGTCATGCTAAATCGCAAAAAAGCCGGCCATTCCCGCCAACCTTTCCAAAGACGCTCGCTTGCCGCCTAATCTCCAAAGGATGGCATTGACCGGAGCGCGAGTGTGGCACCCCCATGGTCGTGTGGGGTGGTCGCGCGTAGCGTCAATTCCATCCGGTGTTGAACCAGCCCGTCGAAGGTTCGTGAAGCGGATCTCCTATGCCTTTTGCTTTTTTCGCTGTCCCTTGGCATCAATAACTTACGCAGAATGTCATCATTTTGGGACACTCTCACTGAGGTCTGCCGCATCCGAAAACAGGGCCATGATGACTGACCCTAAGCACCTTGTCCAGCCCAACACTGCCACCGGGCAAACCGCAGGCAACAACCTAACTCCCAAATTGACCCATCTCCGTCAGGCCCGCCGCGTAGCGGCTGGGTTCAACTGTGGTTATACGACTGACCAGGCACGAGGCTGTGCACTGGTGACTTTTTCAGTCCATTTGCTTCCATGAGTTTATGAAAGCTGACATGCGAATTTCTGTAAAATAGATTTTAGCCGGTTGAATTAGAGTCGCTTTTAAAACCGCCCGCCGCACTTCGCCAGCAGCCCGCCAGCGCGTTTTGGTTGGACACCGCCAGACCGGGCGGGCGACGCGGGAAAGTGAAGGGCAGGGGGGCGCGCTAGAGACTTTTGAGCAATTATGCAAGATTGAAGCCGCAAGCATATAGAATACATATAGCAGGCATCATTTCTGCAAACAAAAACCCGCTAAAGCCTTTGCTATAGTAGGTTTGTAAATGTTGGCGGAAGGGGTGGGATTCGAACCCACGGTAGCCTTGCGACTACTTCTGATTTCGAGTCAGATGCCTTTAACCACTCAGCCACCCTTCCTACCGTTGATTTACATGCACTTTATTAGCCTTAACGCTTTCGGACTTTTCCATTGCACCCCGCCATTGCACCCCGTAGATTTCAATTGTGCAACCGCTACAGGATAAACAACCGAGCGCCCGGAAACGCGAGGAACACTTGTCAATCGATGGCAAGTGGCGCTCGTTTCCGAAAGTGCCGCATCTGCTCCAATACGTTATCAGCGGAAACTATTTTGGGAAAGTTAAAATCAACGGGAAAAAGATTCGGAAAAGTTTGAAGACGACGGTTTGGTCAACCGCGCAACTGCGGCTGAACGATTTTTTGAAATTACACCGGGAAAATCGCAACCAAGTTGACCCACCAAAATTTTGCGATGCGGTGGAGGCATTCAAACAGGAACTCGAACATGACACCGTCATTAAACCCCGAAGCAAGGAATACCGGCTGACGTGTTTGAAAAAGATCGAAACGACGTGGCCGGATCTCTGGAAACTCCGTCTCGACAAGATAACGCCCAAGGACTGCAAGGAATGGGCGGCGAAACTCAGCGGGGAACTCTCAAGCCACTATTTTAACAACGCGATTGCCACGCTTCGGCAGATAATTGACGTGGGGCTGAAATCGCACAAGTCAAACGGCGGCACGGTGTTTGAAAATCCCGCCGTCGAATTAAAGCGCGTCAGGGTGAAGCAAAAGGAATTGCACCTGCCGGAACCGTCGCACTTCAAGGGGCTGGTTGACAATATGCGCAAGCATAGCGGCGGATGGGGTGATCGCGTGGCGGATTTGGTTGAATTCCTCGCGTATGGAGGGATGCGGGTTTATTCGGAAGCTGTCTTGGTTACTTGGGCGGATGTTGACTGGCAACGCAAGGAAATCATCGTGCGCGGCAATCCTGAAACTGGAACAAAAAACAGCGAGATTCGGCGTGTGCCAATCATGCCTGACATGGAAATTCTGCTTACGCGTCTCAAGGATAACCTCGGCAAGGTTCCAACCGGGCGGATCTGAATGTAGGCGGCGGAGTTTTTGATCGTGCGTTCGCCGATGCCGGCCTGCCCGCAAAGGAACGCCGCGCCCATTTCGGCGATCAATTCCTCCCGGCTGTATTCATCGGAGCCAAAGCCATTCGCCTCGGTGATGGTCGGGCGGTTCAATCGGCTTTCGTGGCCGGTGCTGTGCGTCAACTCGTGAAACAGTGCGGCGAAATACTCGTCTTCGCTGGTGAAGCGTTCGCGGTCGGGCATCCCGACAAAATCTTCACTTGGGGCATAGAACTCGTGGAGCGGTGGTGGAGCAAGGCTCACATGGGGCGCTCAACCGGGGAGCACGAGTCTGATGCGGTTCCGAGGCGAAGTTGGTCTTTCCAACGCAGAATCGAAAGCGCGTCAGTCTCGCGCGACTGAGAAAATTGAGGGTGATGATTCCAAAGGAAAATGACGCACCAGTGAAATTTCAGGATTAGGTTTTTGATTCTCTTACCAAACTTTGTGCTTCATTTACGGCGTCTTGCAGGGAGTTGCCGGTTTTGATATTTAGCATTTTAACGATGTCTCCTAAATCTGCATATTGAATGAAGGCCGGACTCTCGCTGTTGATTTTGGTCATTTCGGGGGTGTTGTGGTATTCGACGCCCCACTTTTCAGGCAATCCGCCGCTACTGGAATTGGCCGCCCTAGATATGGGAACAATGCGAAGATAATCAAAACCCTTTAGCCGCGCCATTCTGCGATTCAAGTCATGATCCAATACCAAATCCGTCAAATCCTCATTTGGGAATGCCTCGGCATACGCCGCTCTGTAACCGTCGAAATCCACATGAACCCAAAGCTGTTTTGTTTGGTGCAAAACAGCCGCCTCTTTCAACTGCCAAATTGGCAGTTTGAGATTCCGTGCTGGGGCTGGATAGGAATGAATTAACAACGCTTTGTTAGGGGAGCCAGGCGTCACCACGGCGGCTATGTGGCCGATGAATCGCTCGATTGCAGATTCGTTCCGCGCTGCAATGGGTATGTGCAAGCACGGCGGCAGGGCATAAAAGCGGATCGCCTTGTCTTTCGCATATTCGTCAATTTCCATACAAAGCTGAAATGGGAGTTTCGGGCGGTTAAAAGTTTTGGCAAGGAAATTGAAAAGCCTACCCTCTTGCGTGATGTGGGATAAACAACAAAGTCATTGCTTGCGTTTTGCCTTATGGAAATCATTCAGAATTCTGGAATCATTTCTTGTTCTGTTTAAGCCAAAAGAAGTCTGGGAAAATCTGCGCGAAAGTGCTTGGAAAATTCCGGGGAAAGATGAAAATCCGCTGTCATGCAGGATTCGCTGGGAAAAATGTAAAATCAAACGGACAAACATGAAAACAATCGGGTTAATTCTTTTGGCAGCGGGCATAGTTTTCTATCAACAACCGCTTCACGCGCAAACAGGGTTGGTTGGAAGTTTCAATAACGACCTCGCGCCGGTTCAAACAGCCCCACCGGATTCCATTGTTCAAATCACCGCTGAAGCGCAGGGATTGCCCACCGTGGCCTACGATAATCTTCCGCCATATGGAACCTTTTGGGAAATGCTTCCGAGCGGCCTCATGCCACCGATGCCTTGCCGGCCGACTGACCCGACGTTACCCATTTATGCCATCGCCGACAATATTTTCATCGTTGATGCCACCGGCGGCCAGGTGACGGTGAACGCCCGCCAGTTGGGAACCATGCGGCTTACGCGAATAACCACCAGCGATGCGACTGAATCCGCCTTGGAAGCGCAAGCAACGGCCATTGTGAATTTAATCAACCAAGTGCAGGACGCGCAGTTTTATGAAGACATGGCGATGGTTTTTGGCTTGGATTCTCCCTTGCTGGGCGGTGGTGGCGACTACACACCCGACGGCATCACCAACAGCTATGTTGCTCCGGACTACGGCCCCAACCTTTGGATCGCCCAGCAGGCCGAAGCGGGTGGTTATCTGACGGGCATAGGCACCAACACGCAGGCCGGAATTGAATACGAAATCCAGTCGCGCACGAATCTGTTGCAAACCGACTGGCAGTCGGAAGGATTCATCCTTGGTTCGGAACTGACCAACTGGACGCCGTTAAGCGTGGCGCAGAACAGCCGCCCCGATCTATTCATCCGGTTACGGTCATGGGCGGACGACGGTAGCGGTTTGCCAATCTGGTGGCAGTTGCAATACTTTGAAACCACCGGGATTGACCCGGATGCCTTTGATTCGGCGGGCGACGGTTATACCATTTGGCAGAAGTTTGAAATGGGATTGGATCCAAATGCGTTTTACAGTCCGCCCGCGCCGCAAAGACTCATGGTTGCCGGGAATCCCACCAGTTCAACCGCGATCGTCAGTTGGCAACCGGCGAAAGGCGCGGTCACGGGCTACACCGTTGGACGTTTTGATTTGACCACCTATCAATGGCAGACCTTTAACGTCGGCTTGAACAATCAATTTGTGGATACGACCTTCATCCAATATCCGCCTTGGTCTGGGCAGATTTTTTATTCAGTTCAGGCCAACTATGCCAGTGGCAATTCATATTGGAGCCCGGACGCGGAATCGTTGGCGAACAACACTGCTACGGCCCAGGTTCTTTCCGGTGCCGGCGGTTCCACGGTATTGATGGTCTTGAATCTCCCGGCCGATGCCGCAGGCGTGCAGGCGACGCGGGTGGATTGGAATACTTATTTGAACTACCCGCAGATAATTGGTGGAACCAATACTTTTTATATTCCGGCCAGTTCCTTCGTCAATGGTCTTTACACTGTTCCCACCAATGCGGCTGGTTTGGGATCCGATGGCAGCACTTGGTATGTTCAAACCGTATGGTCAAACGGCGTGGCTGGTGCCCAATCAACGGCGTTCTCCGCTGGTTACCTGGAAGTGCAAACCACTTACGGCGGAATCCCGGGACGTTTCAACGACGCCAGCACGCAGTTGGAACAAAACGCCATTTTTCTGCTGCGGGCCGCCGGATTGACAGGCCCGTTTATTTATGAGTTCGACGCCGGCTATGGCGTGACCCCGGTCTATCCGCCGGCCAGCTATGCTTATGCCAGCTTTTGGAATGACAATTATGACACGGGGGACGGCCTGGGCGGCGCGGCCATCTTGTTTTGGGGCTTGCCGTTGCAGGAAAACTACCGGCTCCGCAATTTTGCCTTTGCCGCCGCCAATGTTGATTCGACGGGCAAACTGACCACCGGCGCGGCTGGCTGGCAATATTTAAACGATGGGAGTTCAGGCGTGGAGGCCCTTGTTTTGCAGGCTCCGTTCACCTTCTATTATTCCACCACCAACACCGCCGTGCTGCCCGGCCTGCTGGCCCCCAGCCAGACGACTTGGATTACGCCTTATAGCGCTCCCACCAAGGTGGGCATAACCACCGGTTCAGGCCAGTTCAGTCTGCCCAACAACATTTACAATTATTTTGGCCTGAAACTGCTTTCGGTGCTGGTGGCGCATAATCACAACTCCACCCTCTATCTCGATACGCTCAACGCTGGCGGCAGCCTGCCGGCCACCAATGACACTTATTATTTTTATCCGCAATACGACCAGCCGCAACTGCAAACCACCGGCTATTATTTCGGGAAAACGGACAACGAACCAACGCCCAACGGGGGAATACTGGATCCCGACCCGCTGCCGGGCAACAACCTGTTTTCCCCGACCAATGCCCAGCCGCTCTTGCTCGCCTCGGTGGGGACGCCGTTCCAAGTGGCGGCTTTTGCCAGACAAACCATTGTCAATGGCGACCCCGGCAAGCCGGTGTATGTGAGCCAATACTTTGACAAGGCTTACAAGGTGGATGCCCGGGGCAATGTCACCACCACCCAAACCGGGGTGCTGTCACCGTATGGAAACTTCCTGCCGACTGAACCCGGGCCGGTGGCGCTGGTGACCTTGCCGTCTTCGGACGGCCAGCGCGGCACCGGCATAGTGCAGGTGGTAAGCCTGGTCTTGGATGCCAACCATGATGGCAATATGGACGCGACGCTGGCCGGCGCGGATTTTACGAGCGCCAGCCACCCGATGCCGTTTTGGGTGAATGACCTTTACGATCAACCGGGAAGTGGCGCAACCTTGGATCAGACTCTGCCGGTGAACCCCACCATGGCCAACACCTCTAGCGGACAAATCCAGCCCAACTATGCTTTTGGTCAAATCCGGTGCCAGCGAAATCTGGAAAACTTTGCGCGGTTGTGGATTCGTGGTCTGCCCAGCCTGCCTGCCAGCCAGGGCTATTCCGTCACGCTGAATGAGGATTTTGGAAGCTCGGGTGAACCGGTCAATTTGTATGCCGCGTATGAAGTTGGTGGTGGCACCGGTTATTTGACGGACACCAACCTCGCCGCCGCGCAGGTGGTGGCACCTTACGGGAACGAACTGGCGCAGCTTACCTACTGGAACCCCGACTATGTTTTGCCGGAAGATAATCAGGGGAATCTGGTGCTGACCAACTTTTTGTTTGAAGGCACGGGAGTCGGACCAGTGGGGCTGGTGCTTTCGGTTTATCAAAATGGGTCGTTGATTGGCCAGACAGAGGCGTATGTTAATTTTGACGAGGTGAAGAATTTCTATGAACAGGCAGAAGTGACGGATGTGGTGCAGACCTGGCCGGAAATGGTGCAAACCAACGTGACCAGCGGCTTTCAAGTGCTGGCCTCGCCGCCTGCCAACCCGTATGAAGCGAAGCAACTGGCGGTGTTCGTTCACGGCTGGCGTATGACGGCGTGGGACACGGAAAACTTTTCCGACACCATGTTCAAGAGGCTTTACTGGCAGGGCTATCAAGGCCGCTTTGCCTCCCTCCGCTGGCCGACGCGCTCTAAGAATACGGATACGAATTCCTTTAATTTATTTGGAACTCAGATTCCAGCAGATACACTTACTTTTAACCGTAGCGAACACATTGCCTTTGATTCAGGTGCGGGTGCTGCCGCATATTTTAATAATCTGCGAAGCCGCTATACAAATTATACAATTAGTGTTGCGGCGCACAGTCAGGGCAACGTTGTGATGATGGAGGCGCTCAAAGAGTTGGCGACTGCAAGTCAAAGCCCGCTTGATAATTATGTCATGATGCAGGCAGCTGTTCCGGCGCATTGCTACGATACAACCGTGCCGAATTTTCCAGCATTCACAAATGAGGAACAATTTCTCCCAACGCCGAACATTTACGCGAACTATGGGACGGGAATTGACAATGCGATGCGTGGGAAAATCTTCAACTTTTTCAACACGAACGATTATGCGCTGGTGTCGGCGTCAACCAATGCAACCCTTTTCGGAATCAATTTCCCAATCAATACCAGTTGGATTGCCAACGAACAACTGGCAAAACCACTTGTGTTTTTTGGCTATTCCTACAATCCAGCCAATTCCATCGCTTATTTGACTAATGTGAGCGAAGGTGTGACTGGCCGCACGGTGACTGACCCGTTCGAGTTGATGCCTTTTGTGGCGCGCCCAAGAAGTCTGGCGGTCGGCTCGCAAGGCGGAGTTAACGGAATGGTGAATGGCGGTGGAGTTGACTTGATTCCGTTTGGTTTTACAAAAGATTACTACGACCATAGCGGAGAATTTAATCGTAACATCCAAACGCCGCAGGTGCAGATATTTTATATTAATCTGGTCCTCAACCTATTTCCGTAATCTTATGAAACGCTTCCAATTATATACCGCTCTTGTTCTGGTCGTGTTGCTCACGCTTTTGCTTGTTTATTGGCATCAATCCCATAATGCCACGAATGCTGTCTCGACCAACATAGTTGCCGATGTTCAAGTGACAACCAATTCAGAAATATCTGCGTCGTCGAACATCTCAACAAAAAATAAACCATCCGAAGCTGGCAAGCCACCTGTTGACCCATTAGCGCAAATGGGAATCACGCCAGGTATGACGGAATCTCAAAAACAGCAAAAATGGGCGGAGTGGTATGTCAAAGAAGCTGCAAAGCTAGTTCCAGAACAAAAGCCGTTTGAGTTTTACGGCAAGGTGGTGGACGAAAATACCCAAGCGGTTGCAGGGGCAGGCGTCCATTTTATATTGAGCACCACTACTTCGCCCAATGGCGTATTAGACGCTGATACTGCCAGTGCTGATGATGGAGGTTTTTCATTGACTGGGAAAACGGGAAGCAGTGTCAGTGTCTATGTGTCAAAAACTGGTTACAATGAAGTTAAATCCATAAATCGAATTAATTATGATCCGACGGGTAATAATTCCAGCAAAGACAGTCCGGTTTATTTTCACCTGCGTAAAAAAGGCACCGGTGTCGATTTAATATCAGCGGTGCTCAATTTAAAAATGCCACGCGACGGAACGCCAGTAAATATAGACCTCATAAATAAAAAAATAGGGGCGGATGGGCAACTGCAAATAAGTCAAGTCAAACCACTTTATGAAAACTGGAAAACGGCAACAGCTTGGTCTTTTAGCATGACCCTTCAAAACGGTGGATTTGTTGAACAGAGTGAGGAATTTCCATTTGAAGCACCAATAAATGGATACCTGTCAACAGTCGCATTTGATTTTAAAGCTGGAAACCCAGATTGGAAAACGAATGTGAAAAAAAGTTATTATATTGTTTTTGGGACTCCACCTAGTTACGGACGAATTGTCATCGAAAATGACATCATGTGGGGCGGCCCACATATTTCTTATTCGTTCAACCCCGACGGTTCACGGAATTTAGAGCCTCAATGAGTTTATTCGCCACGAAACAGGGGACAACGACGCTGGTGGCGATGGCGCGTAGGGGCGATTTCGTCAACTGTCTCGACGGAAGCGGTGAAAACTTTTGCATCGCTCCGCAGGATGAGCGGAGTCGGGATTGGCGTGTGGGTTGGTCTGCGCGAGGCCCTGAGATTACTTTTAATTTGACCTGCTAATTTACTGCTGGCGCGGGTGTCTGCTTTTGCTCCACGATCCACCGTAGGGCTTCGGTGGCGACGAACCCCAGTGTCAGCAAGTCGTCGCGCCCGAATGAATCGGATGATTTCCATTCCTCGCCATCGCGGTAGGTGCGTTCAAAGGTCGTGTTGAAACGCGATCCTTGGGGTGTGTCATTTTTCCAGATGGTCGCTTTTATGATGCCGACGCGAACTTCGTGAGCGGGCTTGTTGCCTGCGGGTTTGGTTTGTGGTTTTGCCATATATTTTCCTTTTTAGTTGCCCCCTTGAGCAATAGGAATCCTTTAAATCCGCGATGGCGGGGGAGTCAAACGGAAAAAACGACCGGCGACACGCAGCCAAACCGATGCGTCCTTTGCCTGCTTTTTGGGTTGGTCGGTTACGGAATCACCGCCCGATAAAAGCGGCGGTTGAAATTGGTTGCCGTGGGGTCAAAGAGGTTCAACGTGTTGCTTCCAGAAAAATTGGTCAGAGTCGTCCAGTTCAACAGGTTGGTGGAAACCTGAATGTGTCCAGTCACATTGGAAACCACTGACAGGCTGAAGCTCAAGCCTCCTGCTGTCAGTGGATATGCCACGGCGAAGGACAGTTTGAAGGTGGGCAGGTTGGTCGCCACTACGGTTATGTTGTTTGTGAGCGAAACCGCGCCGCTCGTGTCCATGGCGTAAGCGGAAAGGGTGTTGGTGCCGATGGGTAGTGTCACCTGCCCGGACCAGTTGTTCCAGTTGTTTGCCGTGGTGGCGGCGGTCCAGCCGGCATTGTTCAACTGGTAATAGACTCCGGCAACTTGGACATTGCCGGCGGTGGTGCCGGCGGTGCCGGTGGCAACATTGGGCAACTTGACGTTTTGCGCAGGGCTTGTGATCACCAGCAACAGCGAGTTGGTGTCCAAGACAACCGTGTTGGTGGAAACGCCTAGAATGTTGCCTGTGGTGTCATAGGCGTATTTGACTTGCGTGCCGTTTGCGTAGGTTGCACCAGTCAGTCGCCCGCCTGAATCGTAGAAATATGTCTGTGATTGCAAAGTAGTTTGAACTAATAAAAAGAAAACTGCTATAACGAAAAAGAATCTATTGCTTTTAATCATAACTTTAGTCTTTCTTGAATTAATATGGTTAATCTGTGCCTGATACATTTTGTTTGTATATTTTGAAGCACAATTAGATGCTAGTTGGGATGAAACAAAATAATCTGTTTTCAAAGATTGAATCAACCGAGGATGCGCTTGCAGTCGTTAGGTATGTTACAAACGCATTCATATTGATTGGAATATGTTTTGTATTAGTTGTGCTATTTTTCACGCAGTCTCTCGCTGTTGGGTCGTTACTATACATTGTCTTTGCTTGTATTCTTCGTCGCTGGCCTAAAATATATGTAGCTAGTCTGTTGCTCGCAATGTGCCTTATTGATGCTGTTTATACAGGTCTTACAAACCTCGGAATCTTGCATGGATCAGGCGGAAATATCTTTTTAGCATTGGGAATGTTAATCCTTGCTTATCGCGGTGCTGAAGCCACGCTTGCGCTCCGGCGGACTTTAGCAAAAGATTCATAGCCAATTTATTTGCCCTGACATTTAGAGCTTTGTTTATCAAGGGAGCTTTGAATCCAAACGTCTTTGACTGAATCAGGTAATTCAAGAACGCCTTTTGCGGAAAGCCATTTTATCCAGGTTGCGGGCTTAATATTGGATATGTTGCCATTGTCTAATGCTGTGATCTTGCCATTTCCTGCCGCAAGCCAACTTCCTGAACCTGCAGTAATACCCGGAATCTTTAACTCTGGAAATTTGATTCGAGTCGAAAGAAATGAGGTGCTGGTATCAAACAAAAAGTTCCCTGCATCTGGCGTCGCTTGCTGTCCCGCCGCCTCATCAGATGCTTGTTTGTATAAATTACCTGCCGCTCCAGCTAATAAAAGAACTGGGCCAGAGACTTCGGGATAAAGTGTTGCTTCACCTGCAAATGCACCGGCAATCGTCGTGCCAAGATAAGAACCAAAGCTGCTTTTCTTACCTGTCAATGCGTCAACTCCCTTTTGAACATTATATGCAATAGTTGCGCCAGCAATCATTGCGCCGATGTCGTCTATTCCAACGTAGTTGCCAGAAGGGTCAAGATCGTTAATCGGGTTCCCATTTGCAAAAGCATACCAATTAACTCCGCCAGCCATTCCAATCGGGTCGGAATTCACAAACCGGCAAATTGCCGTGTTGTAAAACCTCGCCCGCATATAAAGCAACCCATTGGCGTCAGTCTGCACGCCGTAGCTGCCATTGAATAAAAACGGCGTGTCGTTCGTGCCGGTGCGCGACGTGATGCCGCCGTAAGGCGAGTAGGAAATCTGGTCGGTGACAGCTCCGTTGGTGTCCGTAATCGCCACTGTGCTGCCGCGATAATCAAAGTGGTAAGTCAGCACCCTGTTCGTGCCGCTGGCGGGTGTGACTTCATAAAGCAGGCCAAGACCATAAACATAATAATTCGTCACGCCGCCTTTGACCCGCATGAGCACCTGGGAAAGCGCGGCGTTCGGGTTCACCACAAAACGCATAACGCTGGCTCCGTTGGTGATGGCAACCCGGTTTCCCGCCGGGTCGTAAGCGTTGGTAAATCCGCCCGCCGCCATCAGGCGGTTGCGGACATCGTAGGCAATCTTGGCGAAAGTGCCGTTCGTTAAGGGGCCGAATGTCAGATTGCCATTGGCATCATTGGTCACGGTCTGGGCGGCATAATTGGTTAGCGCGTTGTCCGCGTCATATTTCATGCTCAGGGTCACGGGCTGGAAGGCGACAACAGCGGGCTGGTTGGTTTCGCCGATGATCTGGTCGGCGGAGTCGTAGTTGAAATTGACCTGATGAATCAGTCCGGCCGCCGCCGTGGTGTCCTTTTGCTGGATGAGGCGTCCGGCAATGTCGTAAATGCGCGTGGTCACGGTGCCGTTCGCGTTCGTGATGCCAGTCACGCGATTGTTCGAATCATAGGCGTAAGAAGTCCTGCGCCCGCCCCAGTCCGTAACCGTCGCCAGCCGGTTGGCGGCGTCGTAAGCGTAGCTGACATTCTTGCCGTCAGGGTAGGTGAGATTGGTCAGGTTGCCGACCGAATCGTAGGCGTATTTCAAAACATTCCCGGCGGAATCCGTGTAATTGGTGAGACGATCCAGCACATCAAATTTATTGGTGATGGATTTTGAATTTTCGGTGATGGTCAGTAACCGCCCCTTGCCGTCGAAGTTAAAAACCCGGGTTCCCGCCGTGTCCTGTGAATTCGTCAGGTGTCCGGCTCCGTCGTATTTCAGGATGGTTTGCGCGCCGGACGCTTGGAGGATGTTGGTCGCCAGGTTGCGCCCGTCGAGGGTGTAGCTCGTTTTCTTTCCAAGCGGCGTGAGGGCGTTGGTCATGCGGTCGGCAAGGTCGTATTGAAAACCGAACTGTGCGCTCTTGGGGTTGATGACGGCAGTGCGGTTGCCATCGCCGTCAAATTTCTGCTGGCTCATCAGCAACAGCGGGTCAACGGTGCCGATGGGCTGGCTCATGGCGTCGTAATTCAGCGTGTTGGTGCGGTTGAGGGCGTCAACGATCTGCACCAAGCGTTGCAAGGAATCATAGGCCATCTGCTTAGTGTGGCCGAGGGCATCTATCGAGGCGTAGGGCAGATTGCGAACATCGTAAAGGGTGACTTGCGAAGTGATGCCCAGCGCGTCCACCGTTGCCGTGAGATTTCCGCCAGCGTCGTATTGGAAAAGGTTTGTGTGATTAATGGCGTCCGCAACGGAAGTCAGGCGTCCGGCGGAGTCGTAAGCCATGCGCCGGGTGTGACCGTTGGCGTCGGTGGTGGTCAGCAGGCGATCCTCACGGTCGTAGGTGAACGTGGTGGTTTGGCCGAGGGCGTTGGTCTGCGCGATGAGGTCGCCGTTGCCATTGTAAGTAAACCAAGTCGTGGCGTTCAGCGGGTCAATGGCCGTAATTATTCGGCCGGCCGAATCGTAGGTGTAACGCCAGAGGTTGCCCAGTCCGTCCGCAGTGGCGATGAGATTATTGTTGAGGTCGTAGGCGTTGGTGCTGACAAAGCCGGCGGCATTCGTGACGGCGGCCACGCGCCCAGCGACATCGTAGGCCAGGCCAGTGATGCCCGCCACGGCATTAGTGATGCGGACTGGCAAACCACCACTGTTAAGGAATAACGTCTTGCCGCCGCGTGCCGCCGTGCTTTGCATGAGCAAAGCATTGGTGTCATAAACAAGCGAAACCTGGTTCGTCAGGAAATCCACGGACGCGGTGAGATTGTTGTTGGTGTCGAAGGTGAATGTGGCGGCATTGGCGGCGGCATTGACCACGTTGGTCAGGTTGTTGCGGCTGTCGTAACGGGAGGTGGTGGTTTGCCCGGCGGCATCGGTGGCGGAAATGACGTTGCCAAACGAGTCGTAGGCCAGGCGTTGAACTTGGCCGAGGGCGTTGGTGATGGAGGTTTTGTTGCCGTTGGTGTCGTAACCGAAGCTGGTGGCGTGGCCTAGCGGGTCGGTGATGCTCAACAGCAGATAATTCTGGTCGTGGACATAAACCGTGCTGGCTCCCGTGCGATCCAGCATGGTCGTAATGATGCGGTTCGGCTGGCTTTCGTCGTAGGAAAATGTGGAGTTGCCGCTGACGGCATCCTGCTGGGAAATGATGCGCCCCTGCGAATCGTAGCCGTCGGTGAAAACGCAGATGCCCAATTCGTTGGTCTTGGTGAGAATGTGGCCGATGACATCGTAGGCAAAGCTGTTGGTTTGAGAAACGGTGCCGAGCGTCTTCACAAACTGTGTCAATTGGTTCGAGGTGCCGTAGGAAAACGCCACTTTCCGCCCCAGCCCGTCGGACACTTGGGCGAGCAGGTTGCTGGAATTGTAGGCCAGGTTGAACGCCTTGCCGGAGACGGCCTCGACAATCTGCGTGGGGTAGGCCGTGGTGGACGGATAGACCAGTTTGATCGCCTGCCCGTGGGGATTGACCACCTGTTGTAATCGGCCCTGGCTATCGAATTCAAAGTGGCGCTGGCCTGGTTCTTTGAGGGAATAGCTGCCGTTGGCGTTACGGATGAGCGTGTCATAAATCACCGGCACGTCCGGGCAGGTGTAATTGTTGGTGTTGGCGGCCAGCGGCGTGAAGAGGTTGTATTTCTTGGCGTTCCAATTCACCTGCACACTGCCGTTTGGCAGCGGCACCAGCCACGTTTCAAAATTATGCGACCAGCCGGGGCCAAGCGCGTCGTTTAAATGGGCGATGGAATTGTAGTCAATGATGAACTCTAAATCCTGCGCGCCATGGACTTTTAAGAGTGAAATGTCCATGAAATGCGAGCCGTTCCCTGTGTCCACCGGCTCTTGTGGACACGCGAGAGGATCGCAGGAGTCTTTGCTGATGAGTGGTTGGCTTGGATCGCCGGTATTTTGGGTTTGAGATATAAAGTTGGCAGTGACGGATGCATTATTCGTCCCGAAAGTGAAAGAAGCAGGAGTTGCGGTGAGGGTGGAAAGGGAGCCTCCACCGGCGGAATCCACCGTCCACGAAGAAAACGTATAACCCGACGCATGAACGGCGGTAAGAATAGCGGTTGAACCTTTTACCCCAGAGACTGGATTTGCGGAGGCGGAACCGCCGCCATTGGACGAAACAAAAATTGTGGGTGGGCCGGATAGCGCACATTGAGTGCAGGGTTTTGTCGTGATTCCGCTAAATGTTGCGCCCCAACCGGTGGTTCCAGAAATGTAGTAAATGGCATTTAGCTGGGCATCGCCAGCAAACAATCCGCCATTGTTCGTTGTTGGTGCATTTCCCTCAAAACAGACGTTTGTAAGGTTTTGGCAAGGCCCGAACGCATACGTTCCAACACTAATGACACGACTAGGAATTGTTAAATTACTTAGGTTAGAGCAATAAGAAAAGGCTTCCACCCCAATATTTGTAACAATGTCTGGGATTATTATGGTTCTAAGGCGTGAGCATGAATAAAACGCATCATCTCCAATTGTTGAAACGCTACTTGGAATTGATACACTCGTCAGGCTTGAGCAGCCATCAAACTCCGTAATCCCAATATTGTGGACGCCGCTAGGAATTGTTACGGCAATCAAGCTTTCACAATCTGTAAAAGCACCATCCCCAATAGTATTCACACTAGCTGGAATTGTTACACTAACCAAGTTTACGCAAGACATAAACGCCGCGCCGTCAATATTTGTTACGCCACCTTGGATTGTTACGCTGATCAGACTAGCATTTCCAGCAAACGCTCCCACAACTATACAAGTCACGGGCAAATTAGTAATGGTAGAGGGGATTGTTATGGCACCCCCAGCGCCACCGTAACCAATGATTGCAATTGTATTTCCATTCTGCGCCCACTCAAAGCCATCAGAAGTCGTCCCCGTTTGGCCTTTAGCAGACCCGGCCAGCAGGATGAAAAACCCTACAACGAGTGCCGCGCCCAGTTTCCTAGCAAGCTGTCGAAATATCATATATGATTTATCCCTATACTCCGGGCAAAAATAAGTAGCCGAAATACATTTCAAAAACAAGTGACATTCTTGCAAAAAGGGTGGCTCGATATTGCCATCTGCATGGCAAAAAAGGTGTGTCGTTTTGGACTGCACTTTTCACTGTTCTGGAAATGCCGGCGCGGATAGCGGTTGGCCAATTGTGTCTTCCACACTCGCGCCGGGGTAAATTAATTGTGGACGCCGCCTTTACAGCAGTGGTGAAATGCGCTAATTCACGGCTGGATTTATGACCGATCTTGAACCGCAAGACCAGATGCACTTGAATGCCGCCGACGGCTGGCTGGGGTTCGACCACGTCATCGAGGCGGAAAAGGAGTTAAAGCAAATCACGCCGGCCATGCAACACCACCCAGAGGTGCTGGCCATCCGCTATAAAATGTGGGCCAAGGCGGAATCCTGGCATAGTTGTGAAAAAGTCGCGCAGGAGATCATTGATTTGGAGCCGGAAAGCACGTTCGGCTGGATTCACCGTTCCTACGCCCTGCACGAGCAAAAGCTCACCGGCACGGCTCGCATGTGCCTCTTGCCGGCGGCGGAGTTGTTTCCCGAGGACATCACGATCCGCTACAACCTGGCCTGTTATGAATGCGCGCTGGGGAACCTGAACGAGGCCAAAGCGCATTTGGTGAAGGCGTTCAACCTGGCGCTGGCGCAAGACTGTTACGAGGAATGGAAAAAACATATGCTCGGCGATGAGGATCTCAAACCACTTTGGGGAATCTGGGACGAGAGCGAAGTCTAAGGGTTGATTATTTCTCTGCTGCGGTTCGATTTATTTAGCTTTTCCCAATGGGAAATACATTAGAGGGGAATCATTAAAAGGGAAGGGTGGCGATGGGTTTAGATTTACACTGATAATCAGCGAGTTCTGAAATTGCCGTTTAATCCGTTGTCCAAAGAAAACCCCATAATTTCATCCGTTGTCCAAACCTTTAGCCGTCCATTTCATCCGTTGTCCAAACCCGCCCTAAATAGGCCGTAAGCACTTCTTCCATTGTCCAAACAATAGTATTGCGTCCGTTCGGTCATGCGCTTTAGAAAAGTAGCAGGCTGAACGATGGAGGATAACAGAACCAGTGGAGCAAACCGTTTGTGGCAATATGCCGCAAATCGAAGCGCGCCCCAACTGTTGGTTGCCGCACCGAAGGAGTATTTTTTAGGCCCTGTGTTTGCGGCCTCAAAACAAACTGGCCCGCGCGAAATCACCATCGGCGATCATCGTTACCAAATTGGCGGGTTTCATCCGCTACGGCCTGATAAACGGCCGCCAGCGCTCGATGTGCGCCATGCGAGGGCTATCTTCTCTTTACTGAGCTTTCGCGATCCCTACGAGGATTCACGGTTGATACGCTTTTCATTCAACGAATTCTGCCGGCGTTATGCGAATAGCAACGGCGGGCGCTACGCTCGCGCGATTGCTGATATTGTGGCTGACCTGCTGGATGCGTATATTCGCGTAAGCAATGTGAACACGGGTATTTCGCACCAATACAGGCTGATCGAGCATGTGGACATTGAAGGGCGACCTCCTCGCCGGAAAGATTCACTGCTGGCAAATTCAGCCCAGGAGGAAATGTGGTTCAACGGTTGCACCCTTTCACCTGAATTCTTCGGTCTGCTTTCGAGCATCGCCGAGCTGCAAAATCTGAAGCTGGATGTCTTCACCGCAATCCGCTCGCCGCTGGCCCAAGCCATCTACCTCTACATTCCCAGCCGCGCCCATCATCATTCCAAAGAAGACCCTTTCGAGATCACGTTGACCCGCCTTTTGGAACAGGTATCGTTTCCGGTTCCAGGTTTCAAATCGCAACGTAAGCAGATTTTTACCCAACACGAAAAAGAAGGGCGGTCGGTGCTTCAGCAGTTGGATGGAATCGAAACATTATCAGGGCGATTTCGCGTTGGCTTGGCTGAAACGAATGATGGGACAGATTGGAAGCTGTTGGCATGGGTTGAAAAAACAGCCAAAAAACCGAAACTACCTGGAGAGGGGTCAAAGCTGGTCGCCGCCTATCTGAACAGTGGTCGTCCGCGTGAACTGCTGGATCAGGCGCTATCCAATATCAAACCACTAGATGATTACGAAAACGACCTGCTTGAAACTGCGGGCGTGGTGATTGGGAAAAACCGGCGATTTTTTGAAATGGCGAAAGCCATATTGAAGGAAGTCCGGTTCAACGGGCTTTTGAGTGAAGCAAAGGGGGATGAGCTGGAGGGCCGCAAGGCGCGGAAGAATTCCACCGCACGACTCATTCACCGCATCATGGAGGCGGTCGGTGCGCCGGTGGCGATACCGAAACCGATTGCAGTCCAAAGATGAAAGTTTCAAACGGGGGATTCCACACTAGACATAACGGATATTGTTGCGCGATGGTGGGGGGTAAGACTCAATAAAAAGGAATCTGATATACTGTATATTATACATAATATATGTTGTGCGAAGTATATGTAAGTCGGCCTATAGGCAAAAAGACATGTTTTGAATGCGCTTTACCTTTCTTATCTTTCCGCCGAATATATTAAGTAAGAAGGCTTTTATGATTCCAACCAACCTAAGCAGTAAGGGACAAATCACAATTCCGAAGCAATTCCGGCAGCGCATGAAGCTCACCGGCCGGAGACGTGTCACCGTGGAGCAATTAAGGGATGGCACAATTATGATACGCCCGGTGCGCAGCATTCTAAACCTAGCTGGCACGATTTCTCTAAAACGGTCTTTACTGCCAGCCCAACAAGAGCGTCGCGAGGCGCAAGAAGCACTTGCCAAAGAGAAAGGTGGCAATCGGAATTAAAATGCGGCCAACCTATCTACTCGATACGAACGTTGTCATTCGTTTTCTGGCGAAAGATCATGCCGAGCATTTTGAAAAGGTTAAAAAGCTGTTTGAGCGCGCCGAGGATGGTGCGTGTCAGTTGGTGCTGGTTCCATGGATAGTTGCAGAAATTGTTTACACGATGATCTCGTTTTATGGAGCCGAGAAAAAACAAACGGCAGATGCTTTAACCGCGCTGATTCGAAGTGGTGGGATCGTTACGCTGGACGGCGGCATTGTTTTGGATGCGATCAAACGCTTTCGCGATAAAAGCGTCAGTTTTGCTGACGCATTGCTCGTGGCGCAGGCGGTTGCAATGAAAATTCAGCCAGTTTCATTCGACAGCGATCTGGACAAGTTTAGCGATGTAAAGCGTGTAAAGCCCTAGCGTTTTCGATTAACGATAACGGATATTGTGCGAAATAGCGGGAGATGTGCGCCATTGATCATCCAATTCATGCAAACGGATTCTTTTTTGCCCATTTAACAACAGCCTTCTCAAGTATATCCAGTCTTGGTGAGACCGACCTATACCAGTGAGTGCTTGCGTCTCCTGCCATGCAACTCGCTGCGGCAAGCAGGGCTCGGCGGGTCCAAGGAGGTTCGTCGAACAGATGACGCCATTGCGATTGGAACCAGTGGCTTTGTTTCGCTCGTCCCATCGCCAAAATTAACTCCCGCCTACTGAACTGGTCTTTGCTCGCATTCATAAGCGTTTGGAACTGTTGTGCGTTGTTCCACTCAGTCGAATGAGAGAACATGCTAAATGTCCACATCCGATAGTATGAAAGTTCGCTCATCATAGAGTTATTTATCAGTTCTATTAAAGCAGATCCCAATTTGTATCTGCGTGGTGGTATTAAATGGCGCAGGTTTTGAAAATACCGAACGACGTCGGCGTATGCGTGATGTATCAATTCAAGGTTTGATATGATCGTTGCAACCAGGGAGTCATCACCAAGCTGACCCATGCGTCGTAAAATGAACTTTATTATAGCGATGTCAAGGTCGGGACCTTTTTGGATTTCATTAATAAAAAAGTCTTTCAAAATTAAAGAGGAAATCATTTGTTTCTGTTTATCGTCTAAATCATCGTAATCAATTTCTTCGTAGCGATCTTTAATGTGGAAAACGCCATTCGGCCCACGGCCATCGGCAAGAAAAACTGGCTCTTCATCGGTGAAGCGGATGCGGGCCAACGCAGCGCCATCGTTTATACCCTGATTGAATGCTGCCGGCGTCGCGGCCTTAATCCCTTTGCTTACCTGCGTGACGTGCTCACTCGCCTGCCCAATATGACCAACCGCCAAATCCCCGAGGTCACGCCCGAAGCCTGGTCCAAATCTCGCCGCAGATCGCAGCCACAGCCCGCATCATAAACTCCAGAGCCATTCCGCTCTGACGATTACAAATCCTCTGCATTTACTCCCGTCAAGTGGTGCTTGGTGTGACGCTTACGATGTAATTGAGTTGAAAACCACTCGCAGACGGCATTCCTTCGACGGCTAAATTCAATGCTTCACCTGCGCATTTTAGAGCCTCATTGGCTTCGGCCAACAACGACTCGAATCCGTTGTTAATGTTTTCGCTCATAGTTCTCCTCGGAAGGCTTTAGCCAGAAACGCTGGCGTGAATGACGTCAACTCCGCTTCCATCTCCCGCTGCAACGTATGCGTCTGACCCGCCACATCTAGATTCCACTGTCAGATGAATTATCTCCAGCGGTTTAGGGATTGGCCAACCGGAAGAAGGCGGCAGGCGGTGGATTGGTGATGATGATGCCGCTGATGGGAACACCGTTGCTGACCGTCACCCAAGGTCCGGTGGACAGGTTGGTGGTCATTTGCAGCATATAATTCGTGCCGGTGGCGGTCGGGAAAAATACCGCCGGCTGATTGCCGTAAGTGCTGATGCCCACTGCTGGCGGGGGCGGAAGCAAAATTTGTGTCGGAATGCCGTCAAAAATTGTGCTCCAGCCGGTTGTGCCTTGCAGATAATAAGCGACCGCCGAACCGTCGCTTTGAAAAACACTCGTATCGTTTGTTGGCGTTGGTGCATTGCCAAGGAAATAAACGGCTGTCAGCCTGGTGCAATTAGCAAAAGCATAGCCACCGATGTTGGTGACACTGTTGGGGACGGTCACGTTAGTTGGGCTGCCGGAAAATGCAGAGTATGCGATGCTAGTGACACCATTGGGGATGCTATAACTTCCACCTAAACCGGCAGGAAATAAAACCAAGGTGATTTGCGCCTTATCAAATAAAACGCCGTTCAAGCTGCTGTAATTTGGATTTGAAGCAGCCACAATGATGTTCGTCAGGCTGGTGCAGTAAGCAAACGCATCGTTATTGATATTAGTGACACTGTTGGGGATGATCACGCTCGTCAGGCTGCAACTGTAAAACGCATCGTCATTGATACTAGTGACACTGTTGGGGATGGTTACGTTCGTCAGGCTGGTGCAGAAGGCAAACGCAGAGTTTCCGATGATGGTCACATTGTTGGGGATGGTCACGCTCATCAGACTGGTGCACCTGTAAAACACATCGTTTCCGATGGTGGTGACACTGTTGGGGATGGTCACATTTGTAAGGCCGGTGCAGTAAGCAAACGCATAGTTTCCGATGCTGGTGACACTGTTGGGGATGGTCACATTTGTAAGACCGGTGCAGTAAGCAAACGCATAGTTTCCGATGCTGGTGACACTGTTGGGGATGGTCACGCTCGTCACCCGGGTGTAGTTGTAGAACACTCCGAATCCGATGCTGGTGACCGGATACCCATTAATAGTGCTTGGAATCGTCACTGCTCCGCCGGAACCGGTGTAAGCGGTAATAGCAATTGAGCCATTGTTGGTTGTGTAAGTAAACGGAACCGAAGGTGTTGCGGCCGTCGAATAAGTATAAATCCGTCCTTGATTGCCATTGATCGCGGCGACGAATTCAGTCCCGTCTGAAGAGCAGGCTACCGAAATCCAATTCGTTAAGGGGGCATTTGTTTGAGCTATCCACGTTACACCGGAGTTGGTTGAAAGATAAATATAGCCGCCGTTAACCGCCGCCGCCAGCACGCTCCCATCTGCCGATGAAGCAAGGCTATCCCAATAATGACCGCTGGCATATACAACATTCCACGTGACGCCGGAATTAGTTGAATTATATATGTAACCAGTGGGAGCAATTGCCGCTATAAGTTTAGTTCCATCGGCAGAAGATGCGAGTGCATTCCAATACCCATAAGGGCTAGCGTTTTGCGTGGTCCAGTTTACGCCCGCATTGGTTGACGTATAAAGATATGTGTTGAATCCGCCCGCAACCAAATTGACTCCATTGGTTGATGAAGCCAGGCATCGCCAATTATTCGTCGGCGAACCTCCTTGAGATGTCCACGTCACGCCGGAGTTGGTGGAAGTGCAAATGTTTGTTCCATTGCCGGCAGCCACAAGTTTGGTCCCATCCATTGAACCCGCCTCTATCCATAACGGACTGCCAACATTATCGGCGGTCCATGTTACGCCAGAGTTGGTGGATGAATATGCGTAGCCAAAATCCAAGGCAACCAACACCGTGCCATCCGCCGACGAAACAATTTCACCCCAATTGGTCGAAGGCGCGCCGGTTTGACTCGTCCAAGTCACCCCCGAGTCGCTGGAGGTATAAATCTGGCCCCCATTAACCGTTGCCGCGAGCTTGGTGCCATCAGCTGACGATGCGACAGAAGCCCAGTTCGTGGAGGGTGCGTTGGTTTGCAAAATCCATCCAGCCTGCGCACTGACACGGTTAGCGCCTGTAAAAATCACCAGCGCTATGAACAGATTTTGAATTTTAGTTTTCATGGAATGTTTTGGCTTCGCAATTTTATTGCTGCATGAGCCGGAAAAATCTACTGGTGACACCGGCTGCGGAATTGGTCACGGTCATTACCGAGCCGTTGCCGGTGACGTTGGTCAGGGTCTGCCAGCTTGGACTGGAAAGGGAATTGGCGTAGCTCACCGTGTAAGTCTCGCCCAGTTCGCTTTGAATCGAGATCATAAAGTTGCCGTTCATGGCAGTTGGCGCAAAGAAGATTGGCGCGGGTCGAATCCAAAATCCGCCTTGAATGGAAAACTGCGCGCTGCTTGGCCCGGCGGCAAGCGGCTGGGCAATTGTGCTGCTAAGTTGAAAACGCGCGCTGCTGCTGAACGTCGTGCCGCCGCCCGCCACTATGCTGCGCGTGATTGTGAACCGCGCGCTGCTTTGCGCGAAAGCGCTTGTTGAATAGGAAATCAAGAAGATTAGTAATAATTTCATAGCCCCACGGTTAATAGGTAATGAAAATTGCTCCGGAGTTTCCATCATTAGCACTTGCATTATTATTTCCGCCGATACCACCACTACCCGGCCCCGTGCCGCCGCCGCTGCCCGTTTGGACACCAGTTTTGAGGCCTGCGATTGAAGTTCCCCCTCCGCGAAAAACGCCTCCGCCATCTCCATAGTTATTGCCGCCAGTTCCAGAGGCGTTCACAATATTACCACCGCTGGCAGTCCCCGCGTTGCCTCCTGCTCCGTTGCTAGTGGATGTGGCATTTGCGCCGGCAAAGCCGCCACCGGCGCTCATCGAAATTCCCGGGCCACTAAAAGTGGCTGCTCCGCCGTTCTGCCCACCTGTGGTAGCCGCAGGGACACTATAAGAATAACTTGATCCAGGCGTTACTGTAAAAACACCCGATGAGTATGACGATCCGCCGCCGCCGCCGCCAAAATTAGTGCCATTGGCAAGACCGCCGCCACCGCCAGCGCCCCACATTTCCACCGCGATTCTCGTTACGTTGGTAGGAACTACAAATGTTCCACTACTCCCGCCGCCGTTGAATCCGGTGAATAATTGAACGTTAGGAACCAATGACGATATTTGAACAATGCCGCTGTTGGTGAAAAATCCCACGTTGTTTCCCGCCACGAGCGATGAGCCGCCACCGCCACCAGAACTGGCAATAGTCAATGTGTTGCCATTCGTAGCCAATGTGACATTGGCTCCAGCCGCAAGCGACACAGCATCCGACAAACAATTCAAACTTTTTACCACTTGGCCGCTGGCAATTTGATTTGTTGTAATGGCATTGTTCTGGATATTGGTTGTCGCAATGGCATTGGCAGCCAATTGCACGTTCATAATCGCGCCATTCGTCACCGTCGCCGCGACTGCCGCAAACTGAGCGTAAGGATCAGCCAACACCTGCACGCGTGGTGAAAGCTCTTGGGTCGTCGCGCCGCTCGTGACAGTGATATCCAAATAGCGCGCACTGCCGTTGAACGCGCCCGCGCCGAAATCCAGATTCACTGTAAAAAGCCCGTTGGCGAGAGTCGGGCTGGTGGTAATCGTGCTGCCAACCTGATTGCCGCTGGTAACGGCATCGTAGAGTTTGAAAATCATCGTGTAAGTGCCGTTGGCATTCGTGCCGCCATCGTGGAGCTGGCCTTGATAGGTGAACGCCGTCGTGCCTTGCGCGGCGGCTTGATGGATGCCGAGGAGCAATGCCAGCATGATGAATAGTGAGCGGAGTTTTTTCATAAACATTTAGTTGTCCTTGCTTCGATGATGAACTGATTTACTGTGCCGGTTTTATGCTTTTGCGAATCGAAATGCAAATTAAAAGTGGTGCTATCTGATTGGCGAAGTAATCAAATATAAATGCAGGATGAGTCCGACAAATGGCCGGTTTGATTATGCAGCCTGCGCGACCATTTGCTTCTTCGTTTTTCTTTTGCCCAAACCGCTGGGGTGAACTGTTTAATCTGGGTGATCATGGCCGCTGGCATGCGGGTGAACAAATCTTTCAAATAATCAAACGGATTGATTCCGTGCCGTCGGCAACTGCCCAGCAGCGTGTAAATCACGGCGCTGCGTTCGCCAGCTTCGGGATGCCCAACGAACAGCCAGTTCTTTTTTCCAAGGGCGCTGGGTCGAATCGTATTTTCAATCAAGTTGTTATCAATCTCCAAAGTGCCGTCGGCGATGAACTGCGTCAAAGCCGTCCACCGTTTCAACACGTAATCAATCGCCTGTCCGAGCAAACCTTGGGGCAACGTTTTTCTTCGCGTCAATTCCATGGCCCGATGTAGCCGATTCAATACCGGCTGCGATTGCCAGACCCGCATCGCCTGCCGCAGGGCTGGCCCGGCTTTTTGTTCGCGCAGTTTCTTTTCCACCGCGTAAAGCTGACCAATCTGGCCCACAAACCACGCTGCCAACTTCGTCTCGGCCAATGCTTCGTAAAAGCCTCGACGTGCATGTGCCCAGCAACCAATCAATGTCAGATCATCGCGGCTTTTGGCCAGTGATTCATACGCGGCATAGCCATCGGTCTGAAGTTTGCCTCGGAAGTTTTTTAGAAATTCCTCTGGACCTGCCCGCGCTCGGCTCACCCGCCATTCAAACAGCACATCGCTCTTGGGCCGGCTGTAAACCCAAAGATATGCTTGCTGGCTTTTGCCTTTCACATCCGGGTCCAAATACCGGATCGGGGTTTCGTCGGCTTGCAGGTAATTACCAGCCAGCAAATCTTCCCGAATTGACCGATACACCGGTTTCAACAACTCGGCACCTTGTTCGACCCAGCACCCCATCGTTTTGCGGCTCAGTTCCAGCCCAAACTGTTGGCGGAACATCTTCTCCTGCCGGTAGAGCGGTTGATGATATTCATATTTGCTGACCAGAATCTGTGCCAGCAAGCCCGGCCCCACCATGCCTTGTTCAATCGGTTGTGGGGGCAGTGGGGCCAAAGCAAAGCGTTCGGCTTTTACATAACGCGGACGGATAAAAACTCGCTTGATGATTTTGGGTGCCACCCAATCCAGTTGGCTTGTGCGCTCTTCGCTGATCTTCTTCCAGCCATCAGGCTGGGCCTGAACTTCCGCTGGCTCAATCACGATCTCCTGCGTCTCCAACTTATCCTCGGCCAGCATCCGCCGCACTGGATGTGCAGTGCCGTTGCGTGTAGCTGTCGTGGTCTTGGGCTCTGCTGCTGGCAGCGTGATGACATTGGGCAATCCTTGGAGCAGCAGTTCGAGTTGGCGCTTGTCCAATCCTTCATTGCGTGAACCGCCGAAGTAGTGGCGGATATACTGGTCGAGCTTCTGACGTAATAGCCGGTTCTCGGTTTCCAACGCGACGACACGCGCACTCATCTCCTCTAACTTTTCGTGCAGCGTGGTGTCGGTGTTCATCAGCTCGCATTGATAGACACACTCCACAGGAAAAAGTTTCACTACGAAGAAAGATTTATTGAAAAACTTTTGTCAGCGGCGATACCAGTTCTTTTTCGACCTAACTTCCAACCCATGAATTAACGCACTGAACTCTTCGCCGCGCAGGTCTATCTGACCATTTTCACTAATTGGCCAAGTGAATCGTCCCTGTTCCAATCGCTTGGCACAGACCCATAAACCAGACCCATCCCAGTAAAGCACCTTGATCCGATTTCGCCGTCCATTCGTGAACACGAACAGATGTCCAGACAACGGATCGCCTTTAAGCTGCTCCACGACCAGACTGTAAAGCCGGTTGAAACTACCGCGCAAATCTACCGGTGTAGTGGCGACCAACACTCGCGTCGCACTGGTGACGCTCAGCATGGCAGGATTCGAAACAAGTCGGGCAACATCTGAACAGCCGCGTCCATTTGACGGCGTTCTTGCCTTCCTTGATCCACTGCTCCGCCGTGCCCCGTTGATTATAGAACCGCACCACCCGTTTGGCGGGCCGGATTAGATTGGTCACGATGAACCCGACGCGAGGGAACAGTTCGCCATGGTGCCACTCCACTTTGGCCACTACGCGCCGGGCGCGATTCCAACTCTTGGCCTGATACAAAAAACCGGCATACCAGACCACCGGTGCGTTCGATGGACGCCCCACCGGTCGGGTCAACATTGGCTCGATGTCCCGCAACAACGCATCATTGCCCGGCAGACGGATGGCATACTCGAAACCCTCGGCTTCCAGATACTCGTAGAGTTCCGGGTTGGCAAAGGCGGCATCGGCCCGAAAATAAAGCGGGGTTTTTCTATCTTGATAGCGGGC
>Ga0302280_1000849_pt1 | contig 26426 bp, 27 predicted proteins | sample III_Fen_E1_1_FD_198771 | JGI IMG/M metagenome (GOLD analysis project Ga0302280, IMG submission 198771) | Peat permafrost microbial communities from Stordalen Mire near Abisko, Sweden - III_Fen_E1_1 | ecosystem: Environmental > Terrestrial > Soil > Wetlands > Permafrost | place: Sweden: Abisko... | reverse complement strand
GACCGATCTATGAGTCAGAGACCCCTAAATGACTCATAGATCGGTCCGCCGGAAGGCCTCCAACGCAATTGAATTATAATTATCATAATCATATTAGGTCCTATAATCTATTTAATAGTCGACCATTTCGATTACGTCAATTGCTTCCAATGCTTTGGAAGCAATTGAATGATAATTATCATAATTATATCGGTCCTCAAATCAATATAAGCTATTAATAGTCGACTATTTCGATTAAGTCACCGTCTCGCGGTGTTCGACAATTGTATTGGTAGTAATTTAATTCAATTATATCCTTGATATAATCACTATTTTGATTGATTTGTAAAATAATAATTATATTATTCACATCTTATGTCTGCTATTTATATTTCAAAACAAGTCAATAACCTATATAAGGCTCAAATGAACCTATTGGCTGCTCAGTATGAAGCCAAATACCAAGATCCCAATGTTCTTTACCATTTTACAGGACATGCTTTTATTGATTGGAAATTGCATGTTCAATTTATCGATGGAATACCATCAGTAGTTCGTCATAATGGTATACAGATTGGAGAAAAATGTTCATTGATTCGAAATTCTCCTACTGATCAAGAATTCCCAATTGACAAATCAACCGAATTCAACGAGTTCTTAAAAACTCATAAAAATTTTATTTTACAAGTTGGATCTTTTTCTGATGGATGCACTACTATTCAATTAGCAAAGACGTTTGATGTTAATGGTGAATTAGTTGATTTTTCAAGATATGATTGATTTGAAAATCTTTACACCAATCTTCTTTGTATTATATCGATAACTATAACTTATAGTATCTTCATAATTATTATCATGATGATTTTTACTAAACCATTTTGGAGCATACGAACAACCACATATCATATCATAACCAAAAATATCATGAGTAATATGTTTTGATCTAGGTAAACCCTGATTGCTAGGAAGAAAATCAGTACAAGGAATTAATATTTTACCATTTTCCTTTATTGTTGAATAAGATAAAGAAAAGATTTTACAAATAATATATATTATTAACCTTTGATATGAATTGATATCAATTATATCAATTTCGTTTTCTAGTGTATTCATATATTTATCTTTGATAAGTTCAAAATATTTACGACCATCCTCAGTCAATATCATTTTAAAATTTACAATTTCTTCTTTTTTTATTGTTATCTTTTTCTTTTTTATTGGTTGTTGTTTATCTAGTTGAATCACATGTGTATATTCAGTATTTATAATTTCTTTGATAAATTTTCCTAAATCTTCATATGATGTTGAAATAATATCTATATTCCAAGATAATCCACCCCAATCATTATTATTTATTGAATAACTCATTTTTCACTTATATAATTTAAATCAAATTAATTTATTATTAATGATACATTAAATTGGCCACATTCTGGTATTAATATATTAACATTTAATGTTGTTGGTAAGCTATTTGTTATTGTATGTTCCAAATAACTAGAATTATTAACATAAGTATTTATACCTGTTGTTGGATTATTGAATGTCCATTGAATTTGAGTTCCTTTGGGTAATAATGACTCTGATAAATTTCTAATTTTATATGTTCTTGCTACATTCGGTGCTACTATATTTGGAGTTATATATAATTCACTTTCTATTGGAGATACCTTAAATGTGCTATATACTGGTTTATATTCACTTCTTTTTCCAATTATATTATCTTTATATAATTTTATACATCCAAGATTGTCACTTTTCTTACATCTAACTTTGAATTTTGTACTAAATGTATAATTTCCGTAATGTTTTACTCTTATTATACTATGTGGTTTTATACCTTCATTTATTACTTCCATTACTGGACATTCACTTTCACATGCTCCACCACATGCATATCCATGTTTCGGATTTATTGGACTACCTGCTTGTATTTCTTCACATTGAGCTAAAGCTTTGATTGTTACAATATTTGATGTTTCAGTTATTGGATTTACTAAACCAACTTCCAAATTACATGTTACATTTGGTGAAATACATATTTCTTTTTCTAATTTTAATTTTGTTTCAGTTCTTCCATTGTTTGTAATTATTTTAACTTTTATTGTTGCTAAACCTTGTCCTGGTATTGCTGTACCTTTACTTACAAAAATGTGATGTGGTTTCTTTTCTGTTGATGATGTACCATCCGAAAATTTCCACTTTATTCTTCTTATATTTTCAATTTTTGGTATTACTTCTAAACTTATTGTATCTCCTTGTCCATATATTGCTAAACTATTATTAGTTAGATTTGTAGCTTTAATCTTATATGTTGACATATATAACATTAACTATGATTTTTTTGATTTATTTTCATTTAATATATAATTAAATGGATAATCAATCTCTGAAAGATGATATTTATAATCTAATTTATCAGAAATTAAATATGTCAATTCTTAATCAAACAGAATGTGATATGTATAAAACTAAATTTTACGATTTGTTTCAAGTTATTGACGAACCAATCAATGAAATTGAACAAAAAATCATAGATGCTGATACTCTCAAAGAAGATAATTTACAAAAAGAACTTTTTGATGAAATTAAATGTATGACTGATGAAAAGTTTTTTGGGGGAATTTCTCTCCCAGAAATTCATATCGAATTTGATACTTCTGGAAACTTATGGTTAGATAGTGAATGTGAATATTGTTATACTCGTGACGAATTTGGTCATTGTCATAATCATAATGGATCTTATGAAGAAACATTACATATTTATCTTCCTAATGATATTTTATTATATTCACATTATATTACTGATGAAGCTAATATTCAACATACTAATGAAAAAGTTTACATATCACCTTCTGATAATTTAAATATTCAAATTGATGAATGTAATTGGAAATTATTAACTGATTCTCCAGAATTATTTAATTCATGGATTTATAATGTTTATGAAATAATTTATAATGTTAAATTACATAATGATTGTTCAAATACTATATTGTATGAATTGGAATCAGCTATAAAAAATTTTTATAAAAAACATAAAAAACAGAAACATCAATTAAAAATTAATCGCTAACTTTCACTGCTATAAGGAGTATTAAAGCAAAATTGCATAAATGCTTCTTGATCATTAACTCTTGTTGTACTAGCATTGCTTGTGTATTGTCTTTGGGAATTATTTCTATTAAAGACGTCATCTATGTTTGAAAATAGATTGGTCAAAAAGTTTTTATCCTTTTTGTATTCATCTGGACAAACTGGTAGAATTTGTTTTGTCACATTATCATATGGTAGAGCATTACCAAATGGATTATCTATAGTACTTCTTTTACATTCAATTTCTTTTCCGGTAAAATCATTTGGATTTCCTTGATCTAATGGCAAATCAGGTCGAATACCTTCTTTGCCATCATCACGTCCTTCTCCATTAAACCATGGACCTAATTCATCCTTTGGTTGACAAGGTTTGCCTGATTCATCGAAATCTTTGTTCCATAATTTATCACAATCTGTCTGAAAAGCGGATCCATCTCTTTCTTCTTTCCATTCTTTTTCCATCGAATTAGGATCTTTGATATGGGAAAAATCATCTAAATTATTGGTATAGTTGGAGTCATTGTTTGCATTTGCATCTTCATTAGCTTTATTACCTCCTCCAGTTTGATTTACACTCATTTTGGAATTGAATATTTTATACATTAAGCTTTCCAATTTGCCTTCTTTATATAAATAATATTGAATTCCCATCATTATTAAAGGAAAAATTATTAAATAAATAATATTACCATTAAATAAAAATAAAATTAAACCTAAATAAATCATAAATCTTACTAAAGCATTCGCGCCTTCGTCAGCTGTTAAGTTGGAGGAAGGCATATAATATTTTAAATTATCTACTTCAAATAATACTCCAATATTATCTATCCATATCATATCTACGTATAATTTTAATCTAGATTTTCTTTATCAATTAAAGAAGAAAATAATATTCTTATCTTACTTTATATTATAGTATGACCACCTGCCAACAAAAAAACAATAATAATACTAATAGAAACACTAATATGAAGAATATGAATTGCAATGTTGGACCCATTCAACGTCAAGGTCTTCCTTCTCATTTTACTACTGATTCTAAATTTGGAGGTCCCACCAAAGAAGATCGTAATCGCACTCAAAATTGTGTAGGTTTCAGAAATAAAACTGCTGCATTTGATGATCCATGCGCAGTAAGTGTTAAGTCTCGTCAAAGCCATGATACTGGCAAATATCAAGTTACTAATTTCTTTCGTCCTTGTGGTGTTCCTATTATGACTGATTGTCTCATAGATCAAGTCCAGAACTATCCTCAAGTATGGGGAAATGTAGATCAATGCAATGTCGATAATGACACAGTTTTTAGATATGCTCCTCTCACTAATATGAAATATCGTCAACAATTGTTCAGCAGACCCTATGCTTCTCAAGGTTATCATGGTGCTGGGGCAAATAATACTGATCAAAAAGATCTTGAATCTGCTCTTTTGCAAGGAAATACGACAAGTCATTTTAAACCTTGTGAAAATTCTTCAGAAGTCTATATTGACCGTTATGAGTACCTTCCAGAGTACGGTAATCCCCAAAAGGTAGAACATTGTGTAGAAAACTGGACTCGTGGAGGTTTGTTATCTCGCGAATTAGTTAGACGTCTGACATACCAAGATTTTTGTAATTCAATGAATCGTAGTCCATCTTATTAAATAATTTTAAATTTGTTTAAAATTATAATTCACTTGTAAATTATATATAATGGATAAATGGAATAATTCTTACAAAAATTTAACCATCAATGATTTATTTGATACTAAGATCGGAGATTCTATCACTTTTAATAAAGGATTTGATTGGTTACATTCTTGTGATACTATTGAAGATTGGGGATGTGGATCAGGTGGTTTTAAACGTCTATTTGTTCAAAAAAATCCTAATATTTTAATTGATCAACCTATTACAAAAACTAATAAATATATTGGCATTGATGGATCTATTACTCCATTTGCAGATATTAAAACTGATTTAGTTAATTATAAATCTAATGTTGAAGGTATTTTTTTAAGACATGTTCTCGAACATAATTATCAATGGAAAGAAATTTTAATTAACGCTTGTTCATCATTCTCAGAAAAATTTTGTCTTGTCCTTTTTACACCTTTTTCAGATATAACCAAAGAAATTAATCATAATTTAATTCATGGTATCGATGTTCCTGATTTATCTTTTAAACTTGAAGATATCACAGATATCATTTCTCTTAATAATTGCATTTTTACTTATGAAACGATTATTACTGATACTGCTTATAATGTTGAACATATTTTCTACATCACTCGCAAAAATTTTTTATGTTATTACACTTCTTTTACAGGAACTACTAATAATAATGCATGTAGAATTCCACCTATACCCACTTCTAAATATGATTGTTATTTCTTTACTAATAATCCTGTTCTTTTTGAGTATTTACAACATACTAAATGGATTAGAATTTTTATGAATGATTGTCCTTTAGTTGATGATCTAGATATTTCTTGTATGCAACATAAACATATTAAGACCTGTCCACATCTTTATGATACTCTTAAAAATTATACTTTTACCATCTATATTGATAGCAAATTTGGACAAATTAATCATCCTTTAATTGAAAATCTTATTTCACAACATTCTCTTAATCATGATTTATTAATGCGTAAACATATCGAAGTTGGTAATAATATCTATGAAGAATTTTATTGCTCTCTTCTACAACCTCGTTATTTAAAAGATAGATTCAAATATGAAGCTTATGCTCAAGGACAAATTAATAATGGTCTCAAAGCTTTTACAACATTTCATGTCATGTGTGGTTTTATTGTCAGAAAAATGAAATCTCCCATTGTTAATCAAATCGGCGAAGAATGGTATAAACAAATTAAATTATGCGGAATTCAAGATCAAATTAGTTTCTTCTTTGTCAAACAATTATTTAATTACGAAACAACCATTAAATGTTTCTCTGAATACATTTTCACCACCTAATCTTTTCCAAAGTTATTTAAATTTTAAACAAGTATTCATTGGTTTTGAAGGAGGTGCTGGAGGCACGACCTCTGGAGGCACGACCTCTGGAGGCACGACTTCCGGATGAACATAATTTAAACTCATTTTATTCATACTCTCATCAATTTTATCACCTGATACAAAAATACTAGCATCACCTTGGGAATTAATCCCAAGCATATGAATACTTTTGGCTATAAAATATGTACCATCAATTAAAACATGTTGATTTTTTTGTATAAGATCATATAACATATCAGCTATTTCATATAAAGTTTTATTCATAATATTTATATGACATTTATATACTAAACATTTCCCTGCTTTAGGTCCTTCGCCTCTATTTTTATCCCAATCAAATACAGAAAAATTATATTTGGTTTCAGTAATTTTATTGAGTTCTTCCAAATTTATAAACATTTGTTAATGAGTTATTTTCTTAGTATTTTCAATCAATTTTTCTTTGAATATTTTTGATTATATTTTTAATTTTATCAAAATGGATGAATATATCAAATCAATTACAAATGGAAAAACTAGTGCTACTTTAGATACTTATTCAAGTGAATCGATTATTAAATTTGATGATCTTTATCGACATTGCAAACAATCATTAAAATTAACTTTTGCTAGTGATTATAATCTTTTGTCATATTTTGATCAAAAAATCAATTTATCTACTTTTAATACTTCTTCCTCTTCATATGGTTATTTTTTCAAAGAAGAAGATAATCCATATGATAAATATTATGTGATATTTATACAAATTCAGACTATTCCTAAATCATATTTTTTTTCAATTACATATGAATATAAAATTACCTTCAATTATAAAAAAATTGAAGTTGTTAAATAAATTTTACTTTGAAACTATTCATTTATTATTTCTACTGGTTTACCTCTAGTAATTTTACCCCATCCTATTAATCTCCAATGTGATTCAATTGCTCGTGAAATGGCAATTTTCTCGCCTTCCATAGTGCAAACAGGGGAACTTAAAATTAATCTTGCTAAATCTTCTTTGACACCAGATACATTACAATTTACTGATACCGAGCCTATATTAAGCATTAATTTTTCATCTTTTAGTAATTTACTTATTTTATTTTTACTTTTTGTTTTTATTTCATTATTTTTTGGAGTTTCTTTACAACCTATAATTCTCTTCATTAATGAAAAATTTATTTCTATTTGAGAATAAATATCTGGTAATTTACCTACATGTCCTAATACTTGTCCTATTAATTTATCACTTTTACATAAATCGGGGTCTAATTTAGTTCCTACACCTATTAATCCTCCTGGTACTGCATATTGTAATATATTTTTCTCTGAATGTAAACTAGTTATTATTGTTCGTAATGGTTGACATTGATATTGTCCGGTTATTGCATTTCGACCCAATACTATTCCTGGTCTTATTTCAATTTCATCGCCTATTCGTAATATACCTGTAATTATTGATCCTCCAGCTACTCCTCCTAGTAATTCATTAGGTTTGGCCCCTGGTTTATTTATATCAAATGATCTAACTATCATCATTCTTGGAGTTTCATCCATAAAATTTCTTTTTGGTATTGGAATATAATTACATATATATTCACATATTACATCTATATTTACTCTTAATTGGGCAGATATTGGTACAATGGGAGAATTTTCTGCTTTAGTGCCTTTAACAAATTCTTTAATAATTTTACATTGTTCTAATGCCTGTTCTTCCGTTATCAAATCCATTTTATTTTGCACTATTATTATATGTTCTAATTTCATTATCTCTACTGCCGCTAAATGTTCCAGCGTTTGTGGTTGGGGACATTCTTCATTAGAGGCTATCATTAATAATGCTCCATCCATTACAGCCGCTCCATTTAACATTGTTGCCATTAATACATCATGTCCTGGACAATCTACAAATGATATATGTCTTTGTAATATCATTGTTCCTTTACACCCTTTATTAGTACATGCAAATTTATCAACTTTATTTGATCCATGAGCTGAATAACAACCTGGTTTAACACATGAATCACATTTATATATCTTTGCATTCGCATATCCTAATTTAATTGTAATATTTCTCTCCATTTCTGCCTTAAATTTTACCGTATGTATCCCAGATAAGGCTTTTACTAATGTCGATTTACCATGCGCTACATGACCTATTAAACCGACGTTTAAAGTGGCTTGAGCACTCATTACTTCTAAACTTAAGGAATTTAGAGTATTTGGCTCCAACATTTTTATTTACTTATATTGTAATCTTTTATTTCTTAATCAATTTTTACAAAGTAATATTATCAATCAATTTCATACATTTTGGATCCATTAATATCTACTATTTCGCCTTCTGATTCGTATTCTAATTCGTTTTCTGAATTTAATTCGTCTTCTGATTCGTCTTTTGATTTATATTGTAAATTGTCTGGAATTTGAGGATTTTGAAATCCTTGAAAATCAACAAATTTTATATCTACTTTTTGAATTTTATTATTTTCAACTGGTTGATTATTCAGATCTTCTTTTATAGGAATTACTGCTTTTATTTCTTCTAATAGATGTTGAATATTTTGAGGATCTCCGCATTTGGTACATATATGAATTCTTTCTAAATCTGCACCACAAATTAGACATTGCGATTCAGATCCTTTCTCTCTCTTGTGGATATTTAAACATTGTTTACATTGCATATCATCATAATTTTTAGTTAATATTTTCGAATTAGATGGTACAATTTCTTCTTCGTCTTCGTCCGGCATCGGCATCAAACAACGGGAAGCATCATTATTTTCTGACATTTTATCTTCATTTTCATTATTATTCTCATTATTTTCCGTATTTATATTCTCATTATTTTCAGTATTTATATTCTCATTATTTATATTCTCATTATTTATATTCTCATTATTTTCATTATTTATTTTTTCTTTATTTATATTTAATTCATTCATCTTATCTACAATTTCTTCATCATATTGTTCATATTGTTCGTTATTATTGGGAATTTTGGCATTTTCTTCATCAGAATCAGATATAACTAGAGTTTTTATCCTTTTCTTGGGTTTTTTTTGGTTTACTGATTCAGGGATAATATCTATCAATTCGGGAACATCATCATCTAGAATAAAAGAAGAAGAAGGTGGTAATGGAACTGAATATATCTGATATTCTCCTAATTGTATAACATCTCCCATTTGTTCAACCATTTTATCTTCTTCGATATTAAATTTAAAAATATCTGATAAATCATTTGAAATTAAGAATTGATGTTTATTTAATATTTGAATCATTTCTTCATTCATTATAATTAAATATTGACTATCATTTAATAAATGAATTTCAACTACTTCTATTCCTGAAAAATGTATATTTACAGCTCTATTTTGAGTCATATTAAATATTATTCCTGATGGATAATCTTCTATTTTTCGATAATTTGTCATATCTAATCTAATAACACCATTATTTATTTCGTTCAATTTGGTTTTTATTTTCAGTTGATGCCATTCTTCATCACTAAATAAAAATCTTATATCCATCATATAACAGTTACCTGCTTTTAATTGAATTGAAGTATTATTAGTTAATACAGATTCATATAAAAAGTTTATTCCAGGCATTATATGATTTAATTTATGTTTTTCAATCAAATTTTCATTTATAATAGTCCTTTTATTTTGAATATATGGTTGAACGAAATTTTATTATTGACCAATTATGGGAAAAAATGACTGTAATTGTTTAAATAATAAGAAAAAATCATTGTCTTTATCTGTTATTCCACGTCGTTGTGAATGGGGTCATTTTGGTCATCCTAGTCATGAATGTAAGGCTGTAGATCTTACATAATCTGAGGACATAACGATCATCTAAGAAACAAAAATATTTGATTATTTTTTATATGATAAATCTATTATTTGATGGAGCTACAAGATCATCTAAATTAAATTGTGGACCTTTTTTTGCAAACCAATTTTGTGGTATGCAGATAATTGAATTTTTTTGTTCTCTAAAATAATAAGATAATAATGAATAAGATGAATTGGCTATGATAAAATGGTTACATAAACTCATTAAAATAAAAGTTTCTATGATATCTTCATTTTCAATAATTAGATTGTCGTATTTTTTAAGTAATGACCAAGATTTTAAATAGGGAATGTCATCCGAAAAACAATATAATTTAAAGTTTTTTCCTATTTTGGCTTCGATTACTTTGAGAGATGTTTCATAATATTTTTCTTTTTGGACTGGATGGGTATCTTGAAGATTTAAATAATCTCCTCGACGTACATGTAACATGATAATAGGTTTTTTGTTTGGATTATATTGATTAAAATATTGTTGCATTTTAAGTTTTTCGGAAGTGTTGTTAAATAATATTTCTTTCATTTCATTTATGTATTCATTGGAATATTTATGTGATTGGAAATAGCCATCGAGTAAATAATTTTCATTAGGATTATTTATAATAATATTGTTATAGGTAAATCCTTGTTCTTTTATTATATTTATTTTATGTGGTTTTTGAATAGTTATTATACAGTCATTAAATATTGAATAATGTTCCATTAATGGTCGATTATATTTTGGACTATTTATGAAATATAATTTCATGTTGTGTTTCTTGGCTAAACTATATCCAATCATGTAGTCAAATAATATATTACCAAATCCACCTCTTACTAATACATAAATACTCATTATATATTTATATAAATATTATATATTTGATTTAAAAATACTTCAATTTTATAATTTATTTTAAATGTCTGAAACTACGAATGAAAACGAGTTATTTTGAACTTTAAAAAAACTGAAACTATTTGCATATTGTAATAAATATGGTAAAGTCCCAATAAAAAATGATTTATTAAGCCATAAAATGAATGACCTTCATGAATATTGTAATAAACATAGTAAAGTTCCAACTGAGTTAGTGAATACTCCACTTATGACATATTATAAAAAAAATAAATTTTAATAGCAATTACATCTTTCATTTTTTAATAAAAAAAAGATATTTATATTCTTTGAAATAATAAAAAATATTCTATTTAATTTAAAAATATTTTTGATTAATAAATTATAAAACAAAATGATTACAGATAATCTACAAAATTGGCTATCATATGAATATTACAGTATGAAAATTCATCGTGAAAATTATTCAAATCAAACGACATGGCATTGGACACAAATTCCGGAACAAGTATTAAACGAAAGTGGTTTTATATAATAAATTAAGATTACAACGTAATGAACAATTTAAACTATATAACACATATTATAATCCTATTAAAGAATATGGATTGGATGGAATATCTGAAGAAATTATTAATGATAAAATTATATATCATGGTATTCAATGTAAATTATGGAATAAAACATTATATGGTAAAGATTTAACTACTTTTTTTGAAGTTATATTTACAAGATTGATGGAAAAAAATTATGGTGGTAATTTTAAAGGTTATTTATATCATTCAGGACCATTATCACAAAATGTAATAGAGGCTTTTCTAAATTCACGACATCTTGTTGAACATAAATTAGAATATCAATCAACTGAGCAAAGTTCATCAACATTGACATTTAAAAAATGAATTAATGAAAAATTAAATAAACTTAAAAATAATGAATCTAATTATGATAAATACCCAATTCAACAAGAAATTCTTAGTATACTTCTTAAAGGATGGAATGGACGAGGTTTGCTTATTGCGCCATGTGGAACTGGAAAAACTAATATTATGGGATGGCATATTGAAATGCTTAAATATAATAAAATATTTATATTTACACCTTTAATTGCTCAAGTTAATCAATTAGCTGAAAGAATTAGAGATTTTTTACCATCATATAATATTTTAATAGTTGATAGTGATAAAAATGGTACTCGTAATATTGATCAAGTAATTAAATGTATGAATGAAAATTGTATAATTATATCTACATATGCATCTGCTAAACTCATTATATCACAATTGTTTACTAAAACTATTGATTCAGATTCGGTTACTGATGATGAAGAAGATGTTGAAGATGTTGATTATACATATGTACCAAAATTTGATTTATCAAATAGTTTATTAATAGTTGATGAGGTACATAATTTAATTAATGATGAGGATTTAATTTCATTAGTCAAAGGTTTTCCTAATACTCTCTTAATGACAGCTACTCCGCCTAGTAGAATTGAAGAGATCATTGATTGCACGATCTTATATCATTATCCCATGTATCAAGCTATAAAAGATGGTCTAATATGTGATTATAATATCTATTTGCCTTTATTGGAAAATAAGGAAGATAAAAAAATGATGGATATGCCTATGGAATTAATAGGAGTTGACGAATTATTGAGTATGAAAGCATTATTTTTGATACATGGTATGTTACAGACTGGTAGTAGAAGATGTATTGCTTATTTATCTTCAATTGAAGAATGTGAAAAATTTATTACAGTCCTACATACTGTTAAGAATAAATATCATGCAATTCCATTATGGACTAAAATAATAGTTAGTGAAGTTACCAGTACAGAGAGAATCAATATTTTAAAGGAATTTGAGGAAGATACAAATGATAATATTGATTGGTTAAAAATCATTGCATCTGTTAGAATTCTTGATGAAGCAATCAATATTAAAAGATGTGATTCTACTTTTATTGGACATATTGGAGATCGTAGTAGTGATATAAGAATTGTACAAAGATTATGTCGAGCTAATAGAAAAGATACGTTAAATCCAAATAAAAAAGCATCTTGTTTTATTTGGTCTGATGATTTAAATTCATGTGTTTCAGCTTTATCATTATTGAAAGAAAATGATATTGAGTTTATAAGAAAAATTAATTATATTAATGCAAATTACGATAAAAATGATAAGATTGAAACTATTAAATTATTAAAGGAAAATGATACAAAATTAATTGATTATATTAATGTTAAATGTTTATCTACTGATGAATTGGCAGATTATAGAATGAATCTACTTTTTAAATGTTTTATTGAAACTAACAGACCTCCTAAAAAAAGAACTTCATTATCTAATTGGTTTCGATTTCAATTGACATTAATTAAAGATACTAATAATATTAGATATATTAAGTTTTCTGCTAACAATTTAGTTAAACAATATATTGATAATTATTTAAATAATAAAAATATAGATATTTTTGCTTTACGTATACAAGAACTTTTTGATTATTATGATAAAAATAAATGTATTCCACCATATAATACTCCATTAGGAAGATGGTATATTGAACAAAAATGTAAAATAATTAAAACTGTCGAACATGAAAGATATATTAAATTATCAGTTCATCCATTTTTTAAGGCGAATCTTGATGAATATATGACTAATAAAAATATTGATACCCAGGATTTAAATATTCAAAAACTATTTAAAGATTGTGATTTAATTCAAGGAATACCAGATAAAAAAACAGAGAGTGGATATTGGTATTATGAAAAAAAACGTAAATTTTGGAAAAGAAATAATTGGAAAGAAACATATGATAAATTAGTTAAAAACAAATATGTTAAAGCTGATCTTGATGAATATTTAGAAAATATTAATATTAGTAGATTAGATAAACGTATAGATGAATTATTTAAAGATTGTAATATTAATAAATGTATTCCTAAAAGGGGGACTACTGATAATGCATGGCTTGCTGATCAACGTAGAAAAATTCAATCTACTAATGATGAACTATATATTAAATTATCTAAAAATCAATATGTCAAAAAATATCTTGATAATTATTTTTCAAATAAAAATGTGGACCATTTCAAATTACGTCTTGATGAACTTATTAAATTTTTACATGATAACTTAGATAATATGCCAAATGATAGCACAGATTCTATTGGATTTTGGTTTTTTGCATTAAGAAAAAAAATTAAATCAACTAATGATAAATTATATATAAAATTATCAGATGCACATCCTGTTATCAAAAAAAATATTGATACATATTTATATAAAAAAAATACAGATATTCATGGAGATCATATGAATAATTTTTTTAAAGAATGTAATGATAATAAACATATACCGCCTTATGATTCTTTTCTTGGTAGATGGTTTCAATTTCAAAAAGGAAAAATTGAAAGTATAGACGATGATTTATATAAAAAATTAGCGGTTAATCCATATGCCAAGATAAGTATGGATAAATTATTACAAAAAAGAGTTAATGTTAAAAATAAAAAAACCTAATTAAATCTAGCTGAAGATTTTATGTTATTTAGATCTTTTATTATTTACTAATATGAAATAAATTCTTGTACTAAATTATAATATAATATATGGCATTTACCAGAAGTATTTACGATTCATGCCTCTACGCTAAGAGACTAAATGAAAATCAAGGTACTCTTCAATATAACCTTGATACCAATAAGTTCTATAATTGCAATTCTAAGCGCATAGACTTCGGAATTTTGGGAGGCAATGCTGTATCATTAACAACTGAAAATTTGGTGGATCTTGAATCTGATCTCCGTAATCAAACCAGATTATATTCTCGTTGTCCTACTCGCAAATACCGTCCAACATGTGATGTTAATCAATGTAGCAAAACTTCAGGTCTTCCTTGCGGTGACCCCATTCCAGGATGTCAACCAAATATGGTTCATATGCCAACTACAACTCTTATCGATTATCGTCCTCGTTACAACAATAAAGGATATAATCTTGATAATATGCCTTGCGGTGGAAGCAATCCAACGGCGTTTAGCTCAGCCCCCAATAAATTCATTAACAATGCCTTCAGATATGCAAAGACAAACGTTACTCCAGGTAACAGTATTCCATTTGGTTTCAAAACGGTTTAAATTAATCTCATCTTTGTCAAAGATAAGATTAAAAATCATAAATCTGCAATGTGTATATGCTCATATCTGACCAATTCGGCCAGGCATCTGATATGTATATTTGTTTGTTATACTTTGAATCATTGATCATCATTTCTTTCACCTTATCATAATAATGTCCATTACTTTCATTATTTATCTGTATCAAAAAATTATCTCGTTTATCATTTTCATCAATATTATAAACATTTGGCCAATAAACTTCATTACCTGCTCCTCTACCAAAATTTCTTCCAATCTCTAATTTACCTAAACCTATTACAAATAAAGTATCTTCCAATACACCATCTGTGACTTTAAATAAATACACAATACAATTTTTATTTTGATATGAATCAAGAGTCATTCCAGATAAACGATACTCCATTGGATATCTCTTTAGAAATATACTCGGATTAAATATAACTATCTCCTCATGACCTTTCTTTCTTCCAGTTTGTGCATCATGTCCAAAATAAGCATATCCATCAATCCATTTAAATTCTTTCATCAAAAATCTAACAAACTCAAAATCATTATAATCATTTGACCATCGTCCCTCAGAAATTATAATTTTTTCACCTTTATCACCTTTTTTAACTTTAATCATAAATGCTTGTTTCATTACTTCTTTACATTCATTACTACTTTGATTATATATAAATGACATTGTTCTATCACTTGACAAATTTAATAATTTTATTTTACCAAGAGTTATACAACTTATTATTCTACCATATGGATATGCATAGATTATCGCAGTTCTTATATCATTAGCCAAATATATAAAATTATGATTTTCGTCTTTTCTAGGTGTTAATTCTATATCACGTTCTGTTTTTATATCACGATCCCAGCTTGGAACAATATTCTCATATTTTTTTTCATATTCTTCATCCAATCCTGAAAAAATCTTTCCTAACTGTCCTGGCAAATAATCTGAATCATTAATATATTTGTAACTCTGTGCTTTAGTTTGACTCTGAGAATTTGGCTTAACTCCCTTTAATAATATTGTATTCTTTGATATTTCCCATATATCTATTCCTTTATATTCCATATTTTTACCACATTCAATCCATCCAGTACATTCAGTTGGTTCTTCTGGTCTATTCGTTAATACATTTTTTAATTCCTCAACCCAACTATTTTTAATTATCGGCGGCGAGACATCTTCATTAATCATACCTCCATATTGTCTATCATCTTCATGTTGCCAACATAATGATATTTCACTTATCCTTTTACATCGTTTACCATTTTGTTTTATGTATTTGCATCGCATATATAATTATAAAATATAATATTTAGACATAAAGATTTGCCAACGATCTATAAAAAAATAAAAATGCAAATGCCGTCATATAGAAATGTATATGATTCTCAAGATGAATTTTTTTATGGATTGAATAATTGATTATAAAATGAAAAATTGATTATAATTTATTATATGTATATAAAATGATGGATATGACAATATGTGGAAAAAATGATTTGAATAGAATAAATAAAAAATATGATACAATAATATCAATAAATAATCCGGATAAGGGAAAATATTGGGATTTATATAATAGAGATAAATGGAAGAAAGAATTGGAAAAAAAGGGTACAAAAGTATTGTGTTTATATTTTGATGATGCTACATTAGAAGATCGACCGATGAATAAAAATACATTAACAATATTACCAAATAAATCACATATAGAAAGAATTATGGAGATAGGTAAAAATGTAGAAGGATCAATATTGATTCATTGTCAATTAGGAATTTCGCGATCTACGGCAGCTGGAATGATAATATTAATGGATCGATTAAATATATCTGAGGAAGAAGCTAAAAAAGAAATTATTACAATAAGAAGTTGTGCATGTCCAAATCCATATATGTTAGAATTATATCATGAAATAAAAATAAAAAGTTTGTGAATTATATTTGATTTCAGGAACATTTCTAAATAATTTCTTTACTTTACTCACATTATCAATATTAATAAATCCATTTTCATCATTTATACCTTGATCCCATCCTTCTAATTTTATTTTATTATTCCATAAAAATAACACTAAATTTTTAAGTTGCCAATCCACTGATACTTCTTTTCCTGATGTTGGTATTTTTAACAAATAAAATTTTTCAGCTTGCATTGGATATACTGATCGTAATAATCTTCTAATAAGTTTTCGCAATGGTTTAAATGATAATCGTTGTCTTATAATATTCGAACAAAGAAATTGTAATTTCTCATTTTTTATACGATTTGGAAATGTACGCATTAAATTGTCATAATTTAATAATTCATCATCAGTAAATTTTGTCATTTTCTTACAGTTTCTAATAAACCTTTTCAAAAATTCTAAATTACCTCCTTTGATTAAGTTTATTATATAAAATGCTTCTATATCAGCATCTTCACTATCACAATATATATTATAATTATCTCTCAACTCTTTGATTTCATTTTTTATATATTTCCAATCTTCATTTGTAAAATGTTTATTGAATTTAGTATGCATATATATTCATTTCATTTTTTTATTATTTCTTACAACAATCTATTACTCTAATCGGATATGGATTAAAATTATCAAATATTAATGATAAATCATCATCTCCTACTATATGTTTCTTTCTCTTTTTACATTTTGGAGGAGTTGGACAAATAATATCATTACATGGAGGGATTGGTAATATCTTTGGTTCATGTTCTTTGACATATGATTGGGATAATTTTTTATTTGTACATCCACATGATTCAAATGTCCCACATTCCCCATTATCTACAAAACATAAACATATTCCTTTTTTATTTCGTGGATGACAATTTCTTCTATAACTACCTGGAGTTTTTATAAAACAACACATACAATCTCCTAATGCTTTTCTCTTAGCTAATATGTTAAGTTGTATTTGTTTTTGTAATGGTGTTAAATTATCTAATGAAATATCTAAATTACAATTCATAATTACTATATTATCATTCAATAATTTTTGAATTTTCTCATAATATTAATTTTTTATATGATAAATTGGTCTCTATTATATAATGTTATTTTTTGTATAGCTTCTATCTTTTTTTTCATAGTTTCTATTAATACATGTTTGCAAGAATTCACATATAATAATTTCGGAGAAACTATTGGTTATGGATTTTATACTTTTGGATATTTTATTTATCCAATTGCAGATTATAAAAAAAATGTATATCTATATAGAATTAGTACTGTTCTTTTTATCATTGGTGCTCTCATTTTTTTCATTTTATCTCTCATTATTATTAAAAATGATCCATCATTTAATAATATTAATACTTCTCTCGGTAATCTTTCTTGGGTTATTGGTTATATTTTTTATATGAAATGGGAAATTAATAACAAAGATAATATTTATAATCTTGATATGATAGCTTCACCTCTTTTACAACATATGACTGTTAATTAAATAATTTAAACTTTTTGTTTTTTTATAACTTAAAACTATTTGTTTTATTTTTATTATAAAATGGATTTAGCACTAATTCGTACGATGTTCATCAAAGAACATGATATTGAATTTAAAAGTTTCTCTTGTAATAATCCTACTTCTAATAATACTCAATTATTCTCTCATGTAGATCCAGTTGAAGTAAATTATGGTATTTCAAATGATGATCAATGGAATGATTCTAATAATAAATTTAATTATACTAATCCTTGTCTTATTATTCAACATAAAGGATGGCATGGATGTATTTGTAATCCACCTAATTTTGGTCATGTATGTAGTGCTAAATATATATCTAAAAATGGTTGGAATTTAATAAAAGTTATGACTGCTGCAAGACATCATTATATGTGGATGTTATTAAGTATATTTTTCTCTAAACAAAAATGGTCTGGGGAATTTAATGATGCAAATTTTAATGATCTAAGAATGAATCAAGTTATTTTTAATAATCAATTAGGAGAAGCTGCATATATTTCGAATTTATTAATTTCATATTCGCCTAAAGAAGAATTAATTGTAAAATATTATTCTTATACGTAATATATTTTATATGATATGTTTATTGAATATCATATATCTTATACTTAAGATGATATATGATGTTTATTGAATATCATATAATTATACAGTAATTGTAGTACCATCAAATTTTTGAAAGGTGAATCCTGCAAAATTTTCATTATATAAATTGTGTTGATCTCGTAAAACACTTATCGCCCATGTTTCTCCTAATAATAAAGAGTTATCTGAATCACTACGATAATGAATACCTGCATGACAACGTCCACATGCTACATTATAAGCTAATTTATTTAATTCACCTGTTACTGTCAAAGGTGGTCCTGAATATGGATTTAAAGTTGTTCCATCAGCACTTGGTTCCATTGGATTTGGAATAACTGTATTTCCATTAAAAAATGCTTTCAATATTGTTACTGCAAATCCACTTACTGTAGCATGTCCTGAACCATAACTTGGATGATATGGACAATATTCTGGATAAGCTTGTGGTAATAAATAAGTTCCAGTTTGTTGAAATACTTTTTGTACAGCCATACTAGTTAATACATCTGGATGTAATGGATATGTGGCAGCATTAGTTAAAGTATTATGTACTAATCCTCCAAATTCTTCTGGTCGCAAACATCTATGCACAAACCATTTTTCATACCATTGTTTATTTAATGCTCTATAACATCCTTCTGGTAATAATCCTGATATATGTGGTTGACCAAATAATCCAAAACCTGTTTGATTCGCCGAGTTATTATAAGGATTTCCTACATTATATGGACAAAACGTAAATAATATCAACATCGCCTGATAAAATGCTTGACATAAAACATCTAAATGCACATTTTGTGCTAAATCGCGACCATTACGTATATATCTTAATGTTGAATCAAAAACTAATGAATGTGTTGGAGCCGCTCCATTCTGAATATTAAGCCATTCACTATATACTGTTCCGAAATCAGCTGTTGGCAAACCTGATGCAATTTGAGTTGCCACTGGATCAATCGTTTTTATTTGTTGATTTATACTCGTCGCACCAAATGGACATGCCAAATATGAAAATTGTGATATATATGGTCCACCTACACTACCAGGAATGTTACTTCTAAATAATGTTGCTGGTGTTACAACTCCATCTATTTTGGGTCCATTATAACCAGATAATCTTGATAATTCCATACAAGCCATTGTACTTAAACCTGCACTATCTGTTCCTATTCCTGTTCCATAATCTGCAAAATTCACATCTCTTAATAATGCGGCCCAATAATCCTCTACTGCATTTGCCGCTCGTTCAGCTGATGCTAATGCTGGTGGTGGGGGCATATATAATGCCCATGAATCAGCTCCTTCTAAATCAAATGCTAATCCACCTTGAGGATTAGTTAATTTAGCATGAGTATTTCCCATTATAATTCCATCAAAGTCTGACGCATTTCCAGTAGTTACTGCAGTTAATAATGATTGATATGCTGTTGGATCAACTTCACCCAAAGAATTATGTGGTAATCCTTTTGAATAATTTCCTATATAATTAGAATATAATGTTTCATCACCATTATTTGGATGTAATGGTAACGGAATTTTATATTCATTCAACGTACATTGAACTCTCTTTTGATATGCCAATACTTGCCGAGCTCCAGCTGTAGTAGCTGGTGCCATATCATTTGGTATGATAACTCCATCTACTTGTAAATTTCCTGTAATTGTTGCACCGGTTGCTTGTATATTTCCATTAATGGTCGCATTTTTTTTAACCATTAATGTTTTAGTTATCATAGTTCGAGCTTTCATTGTATTAAATCTTTGGGTCATTGTATATTATATTTCAATATTATATTTGATTTATACATTGATAATGCGTTTAAATATATTAAAATATATTATAGAACAATTTTATAATGTATTTTTTAACTAATTTTTTTAATTGGTTTCAAACAACTACAGATAATACTTTAGTTATTGATAATAATGATAAACCCAATAAAACAATTATCGAAAAACCTGAAGATGTTCTTATAAATCATAATTATATTGATTCAGTACCCGAATTATCTACCAATATTATTACTAAGCCTGAAGATGTTTTGATAGATCAAAATTATGTTGATAGTGTTGAAAATAAATCATTAACAGATATATCTCAATTTGATCCAAAGACAATGAATAAATTTTCGAGTATTCTCATTATAGGTCCTGCAAGATCAGGGAAAACAAAACTTATTAAAAATTTAATGAATTTTATTGATTTTGATAGTAAATTTGATAGTAAAATTATTTTTGATCTTGATATTTTTTTTACTACATATATGAATTTAGAACATAATTCTTTATTAGTTTTTGATGAATATAGAAATAAAAAATTAACTATAATGATTAGACGACTTATTTTTAATCATCGTCATTATCGAACATCTTTTATTTTTTCTATACAATCTTCCTTAGATTTTCCAGATGAACTCAAAAAAGAATTTGATTATATCTTTGTCTTAAAAAATAAATATACATGCAATATTCATAAATTAGTTGATACTAATATGTCTTCAGATGAGTTTCAACTACTTATGGATAAATATACAAATAACTATGGTTGCATTGTCAAAGATAATACAAAATCTAAAATTTTTCATTACAAAGCTACATAAAAATATTCAAAATCATTTTTGATTATTTTTTTAAATTAAAAAAATCTAGATTTAATTAAATAAAATGGATTGGTTTTCTACAAGTCTTACTCCTAAATTTATCAATTCTTTACCTAAATTACCTAATGATTCAAAGGTAATTACTCGATTTCCTCCAGCTCCTTCAGGTTGTTTACATATTGGTCATTTAAAAGCTCTTATTTTGAATCAATCTTTAGCTAAAAAATATAATGGTAAATGTCTCTTTCGCATTGATAATACTAACCCTGACATAGATTCTCTTGAATTTGAAAAAATGATTATCGAAGATGTTAAATCTCTTGGTTTCGAATTTGATCATTTTAGTCATACTTCTGATCATTTTGATGCTCTTCTTGTACATGCTGAAAATCTAATTAAACTTGGTTTAGCATATTTAGATGATACACCGGTTGAGGAACTTAAACTTATGCGTACCAATATGCAGATTAGCAAGAATCGTAATTTACCAATTGAAGTTCATTTAGATTTATTTAGAGAACGATTTATTAGAGGTACTCTTCCCAATTTTTGTCTTCGTCTCAAAATTGACATGAATAATCCTAATTATGTTCTTCGTGATCCAGTTATTTATCGTTATATGAAATCTATTAATTCTACATCTAAATATTCAGTCTTTCCTACTTATGATTTTGCCTGTCCTTTAATAGATTCTATTGAAAAAGTTACTCATTGTTTACGTACTACGGAATATGATTCACGAGATCCTTTATATCATTGGATTTTAGAAAAATGTAATCTTTCAAAAATTACAATTATGGAATTTAGTAAATTAAATATTGAAGATACAATTCTTTCTAAACGCAAACTCAAAGAACTTATTGATTCCGGTAAAGTTTCTGGTTGGGATGATCCTCGTTTACCGACTATTCGTGGATTATTAGCTAGAGGTGTTACTGTTCCAGCTATGATTAAATTTGTTGCTGATCAAGGATTTTCAAAGAAATGTGGTGTTGTTTCATTAGATAAATTATTATCATTTAATAAACAAGATATTGATTTAAAAGTTCCCCGTTTTACTTGTTTAGAACAAAATGTAGTTCTTCATTTAGAAAATATTAATCCGATTGATTTACCAATTATTGTTTCAAAACATCCGAAATCAAATATCAATCTTGGATATAAATCAATTGGTTGCACTTTTCAACCTAATCAAACTTCTATTGATCTTTTAATTGATCTTGAAGATAGTTTATGGTTACTTGAAGGAACTGAATTTACTTTAATTTATTGGGGTAATTGTATTGTTACTAACGTAAAATTATTTAATAATGGTCTACGAGAAATATGGGTTAATCATCATCCTGTGGGTGATCCAAAACTTACAGATATTAAATTAACTTGGTTAATTAGTAATTCAAATAATATAAAAGGTAAAATTTATAAATATTATTCTCTTTTAGTAGAAAATAATTTTCAAGAAATTGATATCATCATGGAACCATCTATTATTGATGTTCCAGCTAATTCAGCGATTCAATTTATGCGCAAAGGATTCTATTTTCGTAAATTTACTAATGATCCTAATGAATTTATTTGGATTGAAACTATTGATTTTCCTAAGAAAGTTAAATTTCCTCCTTTATGTTAATTGATTTAATTTTCTATTCTCTTTGTTTTTTAATTAAAAATTCGTTGTTTATGTGTAAATTTCAATTAAAATATTCACATTATTTTAATTGAAATTTTTGTTTCTTTGTTTTAAAAATCTGTTTCCATATATTGTGATATTACATCTATACCACATGCTAATGCACTTGTTCCATTATTAGTCCATAGTTGTGGTGATAAAAATGTTGTTAATGCTGGAATATTTGTACTAGTACTTCCTTCATATATTGATCCTCCATTTAATACTTCTAAGGAATAATAAACTGTTCCACTATTTGATGGACTATATATTCTAGCTTCAAAACATGATACTGATAAATCTCTTGGTGGGAATGTTCCAGTTAATGCATCTTTGGTTGTTGTACTTGCAGCATTATGCATAAATGACCAACTTTGATCAGATTGATCAACACCAAATCCTAATATATTTGTATTAGTTGAGGCATCTGCATTACCTAATGCAGATGTTGATGCAACTAATCCTACAAATGATCTTTGAGTTGGAATATTTGCGGCACTAGATAATCCAAATTTAGCTACATAAAAAAATCCACCCAATCCTGGAGAATTTCCTAACCAAAATTGTTGTATTCCATGTCTTGTTCCAGCACTTGATCCGGTTGCTGCAGTACTTACGAATCCGCATCTTCGTGTACTTGTTAATAAGGTTGTACTGGAAACATTTCTTGTTGTTATTGTTCCTGATGCAGTATTATTAAATCCTATAGTTGATACTGTCGTACTTCCTCCTTGGGCATTCCAATACATATAATCATGTATGAATAAACCTGGTTGATATTGATATTCATTGCCATTTACACCTATTTGTGCACCCATTCTTCTTCCAGCTCTTATTTTGGCAAACATTTTTACACCTGAACTTGGTGCCGCTGGAGCTGTTTCAGTTTCATATAAAAATAATCTACATCCTGAATCAAACCCTGCTAATATATTATTATTCACATCATGTAATTCCATCATATTTGATGATTGTGATGCTGCTGCTATTACTGTTAAACCTACTGTTGTTGGATATCCAGCATATGTTGTTCCATTATACATATTTGTAGGAACATTTTGATTTCCTAAATTTATTATTGTTGCATTCTGGACTCCTATGTCTAATGATGATACAGTAGATTGTATCATTGATGTTACCATAGGGGTTAATGCTAATATATCTGTTAATCCTACATCAGCATTATTACTTGCTATTGCAGTGAATGCTCCTACACCTCCAGTAGTTCCTATTGCTGATTGAAATTTATATCCACAGACATTTCCTTCTCCTGTTGCTGATGGCGCTGTTCCAGAATTTACACTATATGCTTGCATTAATCCACCATTTAATGTCCATGATGTTGCACATGATGCATAAGAATAATATGTTACTAACATTGTATTTGCGATTGTTGTTGTTATTGATGGAACGTCATGACTTAATGAATTTGCAGTTGATTGACCGGATTCAGCATTTATAAAATTAAATGCAGCTACCCCACTATATACTGTCATTCCTCCAACTATATAATTTGTTGTTGGACTTAAACTTGACCATGTATAACTAGCAGGTTCATTTGATGATGCATTTTTCACAAATATTAACATTGTACGCCAATATGTACTACTATCTGTGTTTTGGGTTGTTCTTATCAATTTCCATCCACTTGGTGTAGTGTATGTGAGATAGTTTGTTGTTCCATGTAATGTTATATGACATAACATAAACATATCTCTTAATGTATTGGATGGTACATTAATTATTAAAGATGATAAATTTACTCCGTTTGCTGTTGAAGATCCTTGAAAATTTATTAATGAACCTATTCCGGTATAAGTATCATAAGATTTAATTATATTAGTTAATAATGCAATATTTGCAGAACTTAATGCAGATGAAAATGTTATTACTGCTAAATCTCCTTGATTAGTTATTGCTGTTCTGCCAGATATTTGTGCATCTATCGTAGTACCGATCATTCCTAAATTAACACTATTTGTTGCAAAACCTTGAGTACATGCAAATGTATATGTAGTTGACATTATTTATCTATATAATTATTCAATATTACTTGTTTTAGTAAAAATTAAATTTCTATTTTGTAATTGGTGTTATTAGTGGTTGATATTTAATGGCACCCCAATAACTACTTATAACATTTAAATTTGTATGTTTGCTTGGTAATTTATTGATATTATTAATATTAATTACAAAAAATAATAAAATTGCTAATGTTATTAAATGATATAAATCATAAAAAGAAAAGATTCCTAATGTTACCATCCAAATATATATAAAATTATATTTAGTTATAAATGGTAATACTAATAATGTATATGGATTCATTAGATTCATATAAAATATTACTGGTACAGACATAATTAAATATATATTATATTTATTTTTATGAAATAATACTCTCGTTACAGATGGTGCCATTTCTTTACCTTTTTCTATTAAATGATATGTTACTGCATTATCTAAATAAAACACAAATTCTGATATAAATGATATATACATTATCTTACTTGGAAATAATAATAATAATATCATATCCATACCCGGAATTATCATATTATAAGGATATAAATCTCGCATTCTAAACATAAAAGCCATAAATGGTATAGGAATTATTCTATATAATGTCCATAATGCAAAAAATTGCAATGTTCTTGTTCTTAATCGTTTCATTATATCACTCAATAAACTTCCTTTTTGTTCCTTATATATTTGAATTATTAAATTCAATACTTGCGGATCATAAAAATAATGCCATTTACGTCTTGCTATTATTTTTGATAATGTTTCCCTCGGATTATTTATTTGACTATCTAATATCATTGAACGATGATATTGTGGTACTTGTATTAAACTACCTCGATCATATAACATTTGTAAGATTCTACCATATACATATTTTGATCCTTCAATATATTTAATTAATGTTGTTATCAATAATATTTTTAAAAAAGTCCATATATATTGTAAATTTTGCATACCCATTACATCTTGTAATTCATATGCTGATATCTTTGGATCTGATCCAATATTATTTCTACATATATAATTCAAACTCTTTGATAAACATATACATGCACTATAATTAATTACCTTCTTTTGAAATTCTTCTATTCTCTCTAATATCCATATTTGATTATACATCATTAATTCCATCACTACTGGACTCGCTAATAAAGT
>Ga0302280_1000847_pt1 | contig 26454 bp, 23 predicted proteins | sample III_Fen_E1_1_FD_198771 | JGI IMG/M metagenome (GOLD analysis project Ga0302280, IMG submission 198771) | Peat permafrost microbial communities from Stordalen Mire near Abisko, Sweden - III_Fen_E1_1 | ecosystem: Environmental > Terrestrial > Soil > Wetlands > Permafrost | place: Sweden: Abisko... | reverse complement strand
GCTTCTTTTTTCCTTTTTCCCCTTCCATTGGACACCTCCCGTTTTTGAGCTGGTCTTTATACTAAAACCATCTCTTCTTTGTGTCCACTTTTTCGGGGGAAGATCACCAATCTCCTATACCCGCGTTATTTATAAGAATATCAATATTCAGATCTTTCTTTCTAACTTCATCATAAATTGCCTCAGCTGATTGGACTTGAGATAAATCACAGATAATAACGTGGACATTGATACTAAAAGATTTATTAAACTCATCCCTGATCTCCTCTAATTTGGATTTATTGCGAGCTATAAGAACAAGATCATAGCCCTTACTAGCTAAAATTTTAGCTAATTCAAAACCAATCCCCTGAGAAGCGCCCGTAACCAATGCAGTCCTTCTTCTCATTTATAACCCACCTGTTGAGCCACACCACCTAACATATATTTTTTGTCATAAACTTTTCTAAATCCCTGCTTTTGCATCATTCTCATTATTTCTTCTGAATCTGGAAAGAATTTATTAGAGATACTCAAATATGCGAATGAATTGTATTCATTGCGATGAAAAAGAATATCTCCTAGCCACGGCATTAATCGCTCATAATATATTTGATAAAGTGTTTTCTGCCATTTTCCTTGAGGCTTCCCCAAGTCTAACGTAGTAAAAACTCCCCCGGGTTTTAGTACCCGATGCATTTCCTTTAACCCCCGAGAAATATCCTTTAGATTTCGTAAACCAAAGCACATCATAATGGCATCAAAGGAATTGTCCTTAAAAGGCAAGTTTAAAGCACTCGCCTCATAAAAATTTATATTCTTTAAATCTAAACGATTAACCTTTTCTTTTGCTAAAGATAACATTTCGTGAGCAACATCCACCGCATCAACCCGCAACCCCTTACATCGCTGATTCATGCCAATAGCCATGTCTCCACTTCCGGTACAAACATCCAAAACATGCATCCATGATTTTAATTCTAGAATGCCGATAGCAGCATCCCTGTACTCTTGTTGCTGACCTAAGGAAATAACATCATTGAGACGGTCATATTTTGGAGCTAATTGATTAAAGAATGACTTATTCGCCTCTTCCCAAGAATTAGTCTGAAAATATTTATCAAACCCAACCTGTTTCATTATTTCTATATCTTTCATCACAAGCTCCTTTTTTTATTCCGACCAACGTAAGTATGCACCATTGACACTTACTCCAGCTCCATAACTAACCATTAAAGCTGGAGTACCATTGGCAAATTTCTTTGTATCCATTAATCGTTTAAGAATAAATAAAACACAAGGTGAAGACATATTGCCATACTCAGCAAGAACGTGACGACTGGCCTTTAGTGAAGCTGGATTAATATTTAATTCGTGTTGTAAAGTATCAAGAATTAACCGTCCACCAGGATGAAATACTAATGTTTCTGGTAATTCATTAATCTTCATTAGTGACAATAATTCTTTAACACCACGGGCAACGATCTGAGGAACATCCTTACCCAAAACATTATTAAGCCTGGAATTAACGGTTTTGAATCTTAATTGTTCTCTGTGTTCAGGAACTAATAAACATCCGTGTTGCTCTAATTGCCAGCCTGGCCCATCATGGGTTGTCACGATACAAGCAGCTGCACCATCACCAAAGATTGAATTTGATAATATTAGATCAATAGCCTCGCCATGAACAAATGTTGCTGAGGATACTTCCACCGCGATAAACAAAACATTAGCTTTTTCTCTTGTTGACAAGAATTGATCCGCGATCCGCAACCCTGGCACCGCTGCACCACAACCATGACCGACAATGTCTAAAATAAAAATGTCAGGACGAATACCTAATACTTCACCTACATGTGAAGTTAATCCTGGGCACAAATAACCGGTACAGGTCGTGATAATCAACCCATCAATTTCTTCTATAGTTAGACCTGCGGAATCAAGGCATTTCCTGGCCGCTCTGACCGCCAACTCAGTAGCCATTTTCTCGAATCGTAAAACCGACTCGTCACAATTTTCATTGGCTAAAACCTCTATCTGATCTAAAGCAAAGGTTCTTGATCGAACACCTGGATCAGAAAGAAAACGATTGTAGAATTTCTTACTTCTTTCTGAATAACCCTGGGACATCATTAATTCAATAAGCTCTTTTTGATCCTTACGCACAGAAGGATTTGCAGTTTCCACACATGTAATCCTAGACTTCATTCAATACCCCCCTCACATAGCCAATCTTGTTATTTGACATAAGCCTTGGACGCGAATACCTCATCGCTGTTTTCCGAAATTTTTTATTGATATCTAAGAATCGAATAATCGTATCTACAGCCCATGGATGATGGGCCACTTGGCCAAAAAGGCCTGCTAAACGACGCTGAGCTATAAAATTCTTTTTATATTCATAAGTGTATGCCTTTATCCTCTCTGCATCTTGGCTATACCCTGTTATCACCTTGGCTAATAACTTCCCACCTTGCAAAGCTATACTAATACCTGCCCCCATCACCGTATCGATGAATGCCGATGAATTACCAACTCGCCATATACCATTCTCATAATGAACAATCGAATGCCGAACAGGGATTTGAATGGCTTTCCAAGGAGATACTCTCATTGCCCCTATCATCGCATGATGTAAAGGGGCACTTTGCCTGATCCAACTCATCAAGACTTTTTCAGGATTCTGCCCCTGATCTTTGAAATATCTGGAATCAACCACGTAACACACATTAACAAGGCCGTTTTCAAACGGATTAATACCAACATGCCCCCCTTCGCAACAATGAAGCATCACCCGTTTGAAAGATTGAGGAATCCCCTGATACATGGCAGATAGGCCATATTGAAGCTTTGAAAATGTTACTGATGGGGAATGCTGTCCGCTGGCATCAATAAGATGACGGCATTTCAGATTAAATTCACAATTCTGACTATGATGGTCAAGTGTTATCTCAAAACCACCCAAACCTTTGTATATATTCCTTGCCTTGCATCCCTCAAAGACCTCTACGTCTTTAGACTTCACAAGATTTAACATCAATGAATCAAACACCTTGCGACTAACACCTAAAGCTTTCCCATCAATCGGTATAATTGAACTTGCCCCCTTAGAAGAAGATAGCATTGATTCCTCTATGATGCAGGCCCCTTGTTCTAAAAGCTTGGGCCAAATCCCAAAATCAGTTAATAATTCTTCATTCTCTGGCCCGATAAAACCCCCGCATGTCTTAGGTCGCGGGAAAATTGATTTATCGATGAGAACCACCCGCCAGCCACGTTTGACTAAACCTAATGCACATGACGCTCCAGCCGGTCCTGCACCTATAATTAATGCATCAAACTCATTCATGTTTTTTAGTATATCGAAGGAGCGAAAGAATGCTGAGTGTTAAGTCATCACGGAAGAGAAAATTAAGGAAGGAAATTGCAGATACAACTAAAAAGCATGCAAAATAATGCAGGAATCAATTAGAGGCCGTATTTTTTTAATTTATACCAGAGATTACGTTCGGAAATGCCAAGCAAACGTGCTGCTTCAGCTTTCACACCTTGGGCAGCATTGAGGGCTTTTTGAATAGCTTCTTTCTCTTTTGAATCCATTTGAGTTTGCAGATCAAAATCATTTGAAACAGGCAAATGCAAATTTGAAATTTTTTCCATCGCCTTCTTAACTGATTGAACAAGCTCTTCCACACTAAATGGTTTACGGATGTAATCACAAGCGCCATGTTTTAAAGTTTTAACTGCTGTTTCAATATCCGCATGGGCCGTTGTTACTACTATCGGTAACTTGATACCCAAACGCTCCATTTCATAAATAAGCTCAACCCCATCCATCACAGGCATCCTCACATCAGTCACAACCACATCTATCTGTTTATCAAATAAAACTTTTAAGGCTTCTTGACCATTTGATGCTGTCACCACCTTAAAACCATGTTCTGGTAATCCTAAACGCAAAACTCGTAAAAGACGATGCTCATCATCAACTATTAACATTTCCGACATCTCATGCCCCCATAGGTAAATATATTGTAAATGCAGTGCCACGAGGAGGAGGATTGCTAACCTCAATCCTTCCGCCATGATCATCGACAATACGTTTGACTACCGTTAAACCGATCCCAAATCCATATGGTTTAGTTGTATACATCAAATCAAAAATCCTTTGCTTTTCCTTTCCCTCAAGCCCACTTCCATAATCCCTTACCTGGAACATATAATCTTGTCCAATGACCATCATCGCAATCTCTATTGTATTATTTTCTGTGGAAGCCTCGATTGCATTAAGCAATAGATTCATCAATACCTGTTTGATCGCTTCAGGATGACAAAACAAAAGCGCACCAGAAGCTTTATTATAAACATCCAGCCTTAAATTAGCCGCACGGACTTTGGTCGCAAACAATTCAGTAACCCTCAAAACCAATGCAGAGATATCTACTGAGACCTTAGGCTTATTATCCCCACGACCTAAATGCAATAAATCTGTCAACAAATCATCGACCCGCTCTACTTCGATAGAGATATCCTTGGCCAAATCAACAAGTTCCCCTGAAGAGCGCTTGGCAATAACACTGGCCGCACTCTTTACTATTCCCAAAGGATTCCGTATTTCATGCGCAAGCTGTTGTACTAATGCCACCGAAGCAATTTGCCTTTCCTGCTCCATTAATTGCTTTGTTTGACTTTGCAAGACTTTAATACTATACGTACTGATCCCAAGAAGAAGCAAGGTGACTAAGGCAATAAAATATATCCCTCCACTCTCGACTTTAAATCTGGCCTTCTTAGCCTTTCCCAAGGAAATTTCGATACTATCAAAATAAAATTGACGCAATGGCTGGCTTGCTTCTCGCAGTTGATTTAAAGAATGAATTAATAATGCTGTTGCTTGCGGTGTCGGTTTTGGACGTAAGGTCGCAATGTTTTTAGTCAAATCAAGAAATGCCTGACGCGCAGGTTCCAGCAAATCTGCCTCTTGCTGCTCATGGCTAAGTAGATCTACAATCTTCTCTTCTTCTCGTTCATTACGAGACCAAGAAGATAATACATGAACCAGCTCATTTGATTTTGATTTTACCTGATCTACCGGCAGCATCCCTGCCTGCCAAGCGCTGATATCAGTTGAAATCTCCTTAAGAACATCGTCAGCAATCACCATGCGTTGATACTCTTCCCATTCGTCCTCAAACTGGAGCTGATAAAGACGAATCCCATCAAGATAATGCAACCCTATCCCACCAGCGATAGTAATCGTTAATCCAAGGATGACAAAAGCCAAGGTAATTTTGTTAGTCAATTTAAAATAATATGATTTCACTGTCTCTTCATCTTTCGCTCATAAAAAATAATCACAAATAACACTTCCGTTGCCATGGCTGCAACTCCCAGCGGTTCAAACCAATTATCTGGCTCAGCAGGAATCAATGGCAAGCCTATAGTGCGACTAGCTATATACCCAGCTAGGGAAAAAATCGCTATTATAAAGCCCAAATTCCAAGCCCAACTATTTTGACGATAAATCCCATAAGCCGCAATAAGTGATACTACGCCATTGGCATAAAACAGCCAACCTTTGTAAGTCGCATCACTAAAACTGTCCTTGGCATCAATCACATGAATAAATCCAACACTTAAAATCAATAGAGCCGACACCCAGCCCAATACTCTTGATAACTTTGTCATTATTAATCTTTCTAAATAAGAATAGGCTAAAAAACATTGAGCTTAAGAAAATCACAACGTTTTTATATTAACACAAATTGCAGCGAAGCTGATAATACTGTTAAACTTGGCTATTTATTATGGAATAAAATTGCAGATATTTTGAAGAACCCTGCAAAATTCTGCAGGGCAAAGAGCGAATAATTAAAATACTGATGAATAAAGCTCTTTTTTCCACTTCTCTTGCCAACCCTTTGTATGACCAACCCCATCAATGAGAGTTATTCGCCTATCATCTTTATCACCTTCCCTGCGAACAAAAGATTCAATCACAGATAAAGGAACCACCCTATCACTTGAACCGATGAAATGACGCTGTGGGATATTTTTAATTTTTTCCGCCACATCGATTGGATTTAATGAATTCTTAAAACGAGTCACATGATGATATTTATTAACAGCATCTGGATCAAGATTCCCTGCTATTGTTCTTAAGCTATCAATATCATGTCGATTGGATGCAACCAGGACGGCGATGGCAGCTCCACCTGAGAAACCAATTAGATGAATATGTTCCGTCCCTGCTTGATGAGCCAAATTCTCCACTGCTTCATTCATTGAATCAACAACTTCTTTTGAAAAACGACTGTCAGACCAATAAGATGAATCACATTCCGGCTTTCCTGACTCTGAATACTGACCTGGACGCGCCAAATACGCAATATTTGGAGAAGCATCCATCGCAGCAAGCTCTAAAACAAGAGGCTTACGAGGGGTTGGGTCATCAGATAATTGCGTCCTTGAAACCCAACTCACCCCATCACCTTCAATATAAATATGAATAGGATTTCCCAAGTGACTAATACGCGTGTACGCGGTAAGGGTAAAACGAGAGGTCTTAAGGAAAATTTTCTTAAAACCATTCAACGCAGCTAAATTATCAGATAGAGAATACGTGGCTATCGGCCCTGACCCGGTGGCGCAGCCCGAAATAAAAACCAAAGCAAAAAATGATGCAGATACTCTAGAAGCTATACTTAACATTCAAATAGCCAGTGTTGCTCTGAAAATCTTTTCTGATATAAAAATCGTAATCTAGACTAATGGTGATATCCCCTTTGGTGTACAACGTCAATTTAGCTCCAAAATCGTACGTGGATTTATCAGGCCCAAATGCATTGGTCGTAAATGAATTGCCCCCTCCAACAAAGGACGCGGTTGTCTGCTCTGCATCTCCCACCCAATCATGCAGCCATTTGAATTTTAATTCCGGCAATAAGCTAAACCCTTCTTCAGCCAAGGGATAACCCACTTTAAAACCAAGTCCGGTTTGAGCAAAATTATAATTCTGTGAACTCACATTCAGATCCAAAGGCCCTGCACCACTTTCAGTATATTTTGGCAAATACTCATCCAAATATTCAAATGAGGCTAATGGAGTGACCTGAAATTTCTGAACATCCAGCTTATAACCACCCTCTATGTAGGTTGAATAATCTTGCCCATCGAACTTGGCTGAAGCTATATTTTGAGTACCCAGATCATTAACAAGACGGGAATTTTTGTAAGTACCATAAGCAAATGAAAGAGCTGTATCTAAATAGTAAGCATCTTTGGCATAATTGCCGTATATAGTGCTTTGATAACTATCTATATTGGTATGATCGTTATTATCTTTACTTCTAATCATATCATTACCAAAACCTTCAGCAAAACCCACCTTAATAAAATCACTGATCTCTTTTTCAAATCCAACAATGGTGCCCCAAATATTTGCATTATAACCATTGCTTGATCCTTGAGGATCCTGGTGCTGATGACCACCCAACCCTTCAGCCCATACCGAAATCCCTTTTAACATATCACTTCCGGTGGAAACACCTGTCTCTGCAACACCATCATGAGAAATCGCTTGACCAACAAACTGATCCACCGACGATTTTCCTACTTGCGTGATGCCGTTATTTAAATTAGGGGTAAACGTTTTCAAACTACTGCTGACTTGTGAACCGGAAGCATTTTCTAAATTATTCAATACCGTCAACAAAGAAGATGAAGGATTGGTTTCATTATCTAAAACCCAGCCCGCAGCCTGAGCATTAGGATTAGTAGCCGTGCTATTAAACCCGCTCGATAAACGATTTGAAGTAATAACGAGATTGCCTGTTGATTTAGAACCACTGAAACCAAGATAGCTATCATTGGCACTGGTAATAGATCCTGGCACATTCCCGATACCCTGGCCACTCGTATTAATAACTTCCATCGACACATTGTTAGGTATATAACCACCGACGGTAACACTGACAGCACTTCCTGAAGAAACAACAGCAGCACTTGAAGTGGTCACCGTTGAATAACTTGTCGCAGAATTTGCCCTTACTCCTAAGGTTGAACCGCTATTTTCATCGAATGTACCGGTGACATTAAGATTATAAATACCATTAAGCTTGAATGTTCCATTATTTGTTAAAATCCCGGATACACTTGAATTTCCAATACTGGAAAGCGTCGCCAATGAATCAACTTGAAGATTGTTAAAATTAGAACTGCCCGTAATTGAACTTGTGCCGCCAAAGGCCTCTGCATTCCAGGAATTCCCGCTACTACCAATATTGCCTGTAATGGTGTCATTCGCTGAAGAATCAGCAGATGTTCCATTATACCCAAAATTTAAAAGAGCCCCGCCAGCAGCACCGTAATTACTTAAATACCCTGTGATTGATGAGCTGCCATATAAATTAACAACGTTTCCAGATGACGCTGCGGTTGAAAACGCAATAGCATCATTCGTACTACCAGTTTGAATAATACCATTATTTGTAACCGTGTTATTACTACTAGCAACTGTTATAGCAACACCCCCAAAGGTCTGTTTGATTGTCCCAGAGTTCACAACCGTTCCAGTTCCTCCCACCAATTGAATGGTTGGACCACCAAAATCATTACTCTGAACTAAACCGCTGCTATTAACGGTTATGCTTGCTCCAGATCCAGCATTGATTGCTTGAGAATAGTGATTATACCCACCATTGGTAATACCTCCATTATCATCAGAAAGCACAGTCCCGGAAATATTAATAACAGCATTGCTCCCCGTATAAATTGCATCGGCATTGATACCGCCATCACCACTAGGATCCTTCCCTAAATTCTCGATCAATCCACCATTGGCAACAGTGATCTGTGCCCCATTTCCTAAATCGATCGCCTTGCCCGCAGTACCACCCCCATTACCGCAACCTGCCTGGGCACATCCTTGAGCCGTAATCTGGCCACCATTCGCCACATTGACCGTCACATTATTTGCTGCGGCACCATCGACACCATTGCTAGTACCGGAGACAGTAATGCTTCCACCATTGTCCACATTAACTGTATCGCCAGTAGCCACACTTTGTGCGGAGCTTTGATTGCCCCCAAAACCATAAGTAACGGCCATCGCCTTACCATTCATCATGCTGATGAATAGAGCCAAAAATATGAAAAATGAAATAATTTTTTTTAATTTAATAGGCATACTCTCCTCCGACATGATTTAATAAATAATATCGATGGAATAAATTATAAACCTATTTAAGAATTATCAAATGCAAAAAGAATATTTATTGAAATCGAAGGCACAAAAAAATCCCCGCAATATGTTTAGCATTGCGGGGAATATCGTTTCTTTAAATAAGATAAATCCAAAATCTAATTGCGTGGCCCCATGCCTTCGCCGCCACCGCCAGGCCCCATACCTTCACCAACGCCACCAGGCCCCATGCCTTCACCGCCGCCACCAGGCCGCATGCCTTCACCGCCACCCTGACCACCTTCTCTATCTCCCATCGCTTGACGCATTTGTTCATGCAAGGCTCTCATCTGCTGCCTTATTGCTTTAACCTTAACCATCTCTTCTTGCATTTTCTGGCGCAGTTGTTGCATCTCTTCACGATAAGCTTGCATTTTCTCCGAATCGCCACGCCTCTCTTGCCTCATTCCCTGATTATCACCCTGCCATTGCTGCCCTTGAGAATTTCCACCCTCTGGCCCCTCCTGGGCAATGGCAGACCCAATAAACATACAAGCCACAGGCATACCCAACAAGATAACCCTTAAATTCTTCATAGCATCCTCCTCATGTTGGCCACAAGAAAATCCGCTCCCTAATTAAAGGAAACGGATCAAATTTTTTAACTACCCTTATCTACATTTAGCAGCTGGCTATCCATTTTCAGGACCCTTTAGTTTTGCGTCGCCACCTTACGGTGGGTTTGCCCTTGGCTTCAAGCACATCTTTTTAAAGCATATCTGGTAATCTCAAAAAAAGCAAATCTCGGCCAGCTTTTTTATTTAAGCATTCTTAAACTTCGCTCTGCTTCCAGCCAATTATCTAAATCAGATCCGCCTTTCTCCAAATGAATCTGATAGGCCCGAAGCTTTATATCACTATTATTATCGTCTGCTTTTGTTGAAATATCTTGGGACTTCACTGCCCCACTTGACTGATACGGATCGAAATGCAAAGGTGGTGCCCCATGATCTTTCTTAGCCCTTGATTCTTGATTTGTTTCATGATGAGTATGTTTTAACATATTACCTCTCTTTTAATCTATTTTTCTTACTTCCGGACGGTTCCGGGCTTTAATACGTCCTCCTAAACCTCTTAATCCTTGCTGCTGTGTTGATGGCCTGCTTTTTCTTTCTTGCTTTGCTTGTTTTTTCATATTACTCCCCACTTTTTCGAGCTTCGGATAAAGCAATGGCAATGGCTTGTTTTCTTGTCCCTACAATTTTGCCCTTAACACCACTTTTTAATTTGCCGTATTTATATTCATGCATAGCTTTTTCGACAATTTTTTGAAATTTTGGACTCTCTTTTATCATATTAAAACCTTTCAATTCTTAATTCTCATTATCTACAACTCGCAAATAATTATTTACATTATCTTCTCCAGCTAATGCTGCCGTAAGATCACCTGCTGTCATTTTTTCTTGATCCTTATTTACTTCACCCTCTAACGTAACGATTCCATCTTCAACAGTGACTTGAATATTGTCAGCAACGTGCGATAATGACGTATTTCTACCAATGGCATCTTGAATATCTAAAATCAAATCATCATCTGTCCCTGTCGTATTTAACCTGGTATTATCCTTTAGAGCTCCTAATGCCTTTGCATCTTCTAACTCCTGCTCATCTAATTTTTTCATTTCTGTCTCCTGTCTATTTAAAACATATTGAGCAACAAATTATCGAGCGTTATGAATGGTATTCTAGGGAGGGACTGAAATGATTCAATTGCACCGAGGTATAATTAAAAGAATCTTTTTAAGAGATACGGTTATATTTAAGTATTCGCTGCATTTTTATAAGATCTACTTCTTCAAACTCCAAGCCATTATCCCACATAGATGACTCATTGATAGGCTTACACCACATAACTCGACCTCTTAAAACCAACGGGTCAATTCCATCAGGCAATTCAACTTCTAATGCGATACGGTCATTAATAAAAAGTCTTTCTTTTGTAAGGATATTTACACCATTGGCAGAAGTATCCCTTAAAAAGACATTTTTACCAAAATCAACACGACTATCTTTGAATTTCGTAGGGAAACGGGACTGAAAGCGATCAAAAATACGGCGTTCGTTTTCCATAAGCATTAAAAATATTCTATTCGTCTATTTAATTTTTTCCATGGCTGACCCACAACATTTCTTCGCTGTTTCAGATTTTGCACCACATGCTTTGCATTTAAAGCCTTGTTTCTTTTCAGTCATTATTTTCATATTCATCTCCCTCTTTGATTGATCATTTCGTATTTCCTATTTCTGAATTATTGTATTTTAAAGATGGGCGTAGAATGAATCAATTGTACCAAGGTATGATTAAGAGTATCGAAGGAACTCAACTTTTAAGGAATAAATCTTATTGGAAGAAAACCATCTTGCGATGGCTGAAAATTAACAGATCAGACATCATCCGCCGGACATAAACGAAACCACGAAGCCAGGTTCTTTTTGCGAATTTTTCTGCCCTTTTCTTTATAATCCGCCATTTGCAGAACGTAATACCAAAAGTCTTTTTCTGTCAGACCCGCTTTCAACACACTCACCACAGCGGAGGTGAGCACGATCTTAGTAAAGTCTCCTGGAACCAAATGGGCTAAAACACAATGCCAAGGGCTTTTGTAATTCTTAACCTCAAGCGACATGCCAGTGAAAAAACATTTATAACCTTTTTTATGAATATACTTGCAGATATCAGCAATGGTCTGGGGTGAAAATCGGCGAATTCGCATGCGTTCAACGTAGAACCCACAGACGCTGCAATATTGATTATTAAAGTAGGCGGATTGAATTCGTTTGCCGCAAACAATGCATTTTCTATAACCCTTTAGAGGATACGTTGTGTGAACATCGTTGCCAAAGGAATACGGATCTTCATCCCGGTTCCAATAACGCAGCTTGATCTTTCTTACCTTTGTACCATTGCGCTTTAAACTAGCCAACATGATGATAAGACACCAAAACTCCTTCTCGGAAAGATCGGCTTTCATTTCGTTGATCAATGCCGAAGTGATAACAATCTTCCTGTTATCATTAGGTATCCAGTGGTCAAAAACGCAATACCATGGGCTGTGCGGATCTGTCACGTCCAACGCCATTCTGGTGTAATAACACACCCAGCCATACTTGCGTACATAGTCCCGAAGGGCTTTAATTGCTTCAACGGGCAGCCTTTTAGGCCTCAGACGCAGGAGCATCCGTCGACATGTTCGGCAGTATTTTTTATGAATATTAAATATCGGCTGCCTGGCACAGAAGGCACAGCATTTTCTTCGGGCTCTAACTTTTACCATGCACCATAATTTTACTCCACTCTTGAAAAATCGACAAGAAATAAAAAATTGCAATTTCGTTTAGAACAAAAAATCCCCGCAACAGACTAGCTATTGCGAGGATCGTTTATCTCTCCTAAGAGATTACCGCCTATATAACTGGCGGAGAAGGAGAGATTCGAACTCTCGAGACGCTTTCACGTCCACACGTTTTCCAGGCGTGCGCCTTCAACCACTCGGCCACCTCTCCATCCAAAATATTTACTTATTATTGGGAGGACACAAGGTCCTCCCCTACGATCATTTAAACATGAGCTCCATACAACTGCTGGCGCTGTTCTTTGATACGAGGATCTTCCAAATACTGATCATAAGGAATGTCCAATTTATCAATGTAGCCAGCAGGCGTTAGTTCAATGATACGATTAGCAACTGTTTGAACCAGCTGATGATCGTGTGATGAAAATAAAACCGTTCCAGGAAAAGTTTCCAGCCCTTTGTTTAAAGAAGTAATGGCTTCCAAGTCCAAATGATTAGTCGGCTCATCTAAAATCAATGCATTGGCACCGGTTAACATCATGCGCGATAACATGCAGCGCACTTTCTCACCTCCAGAAAGTACACGTACCTTTTTTAAACTTTCTTCCCCTGTAAAAAGCATGCGCCCCAAGAATCCACGTACAAAATTCTCATCCTTCTCATATGAATATTGACGCAACCAATCGATAATATGAAAATCCACATCAAAATATTTCTTATTGTCTTTAGGAAAATAGGCCTGACTCGTCGAAACACCCCATTTAAACGTACCACTATCCGCCTGAGCCTCTCCCATTAATATCTGAAACAAGGTCGTCTTAACCAAGTCATTAGGCCCAACAAAAGCAATTTTATCGCCCTTATACGCATGAAATGAGAAATTCTTAAACATCAATTGACCGTCAATGGATTTGGTCAGATTTTCAATATGCAAAACATCATTGCCCGCTTCACGCTCAGGCTTAAAATTAATAAAAGGGTATTTACGTGACGAAGGTTTAATTTCATCAAGTGTCAATTTCTCTAAAATCTTTTTACGGGATGTTGCTTGTTTGGCTTTAGAAGCATTCGCTGAAAAACGGGCAACGAAATCCTGCAATTCTTTACGCTTATCTTCTATTTTCTTGTTAGATTCCGAACGTTGCTTCAAGGCTAACTGACTGGCTTCAACCCAAAAGCTATAATTACCTGAGAACATTTGAATTTTACCAAAATCAATGTCGCAGACATAGGTACAAACTTTATCCAAAAAATGTCGGTCATGCGAAACAACGATGGCTGTATTCTCAAAGTTAACTAAGAACTCTTCGAGCCAATTACACGTATCAACATCAAGAGAGTTAGTTGGTTCATCCAAGATTAAAATATCAGGATTACCAAATAAAGCCTGGGCCAAAAGCACACGCACCTTTTGAGAACCTTCCAATTGTTTCATCTGCTGCTGATGCAAATCTTCACCAATACCTAAATCACTCAAAAGTTTACCGGCCTCAGAATCAGCATCCCACCCGTTCATTTCAGCAAATCTACCTTCAAGCTCAGAGGCACGGATACCATCCGCATCACTAAAATCAGGCTTGCTATAAAGCTCATCTTTTTCTTTCATCACTTTATAGAGTTCTTTATGCCCCATGACAACGGTCATCAGAACAGTGATTTCATCAAAAGCGAATTGATCTTGCTTCAATACTGATATACGCTTGCCACCTGCGACATTGACAGAACCTGAAGTGGTTTCTAAATCACCGGAAAGAATTTTTAAAAAAGTAGATTTTCCCGAACCATTAGCACCAATAATGCCATAGCAATTGCCCGGATTAAATGTGATACTAACTCCGTCAAACAGGGTGCGCTTACCAAATTGTAGTGACACATTATTAGCAGAAATCATAAGTGGCAAATTATAGCATAACAAGCAACAAACGCAACGAGATTCCAAAACTATGGATTCCCGACAAAAACTTTCGGGAATGACAGATAAATTCCTTTTCTTGCATAATGTGCCAAATAGTGTTATCCTTTGAGACTTGAAGTTAACAAATTAACATCTTTAAGCAAGCTTCGTGTTCTCATTGCGAGTACCCCTTTAGGTCGTAACACAATTCCCCTAATAAAAAGCGAAGATTGCCCATCTGCAGACGCTAGGAAAATTATTCCTATTACTGCAAGAAAGTAAAACATGTCACCAAATGAATTAAGTTTTAACGGGCTCGGCATTGCTCCTGCAATCCTTAGCGTCATCGAACGATTAAAATTCACCGTTCCAACCAAAATCCAATATCAAGCCATCCCCATCGGCCTGCAAGGCCAGGATGTCATGGGTGTCGCTCAAACAGGAACAGGCAAGACCATGGCCTTTGGTATTCCTTTAATACAGCGCTTGGCTTCAATCAAAGGTTGTGCCTTGGTGGTCGTACCCACCCGTGAATTGGCCATCCAGGTTGATGAAAGCCTTCGCAAGATCGCAACCGCTGTTGGCCTTAAAACCGCTGTCTTGATCGGTGGCGATTCCATGGGCAAACAAATTCAAACATTAAAATCTCATCCGCGCATCATCATCGGAACACCAGGGCGTTTGATCGATCATATGCAGCAAAAAACACTTCATTTCAACGATGCTCATATCTTGGTCTTGGATGAAGCTGACCGCATGCTGGACATGGGTTTTGGGCCACAGATCCAACAATTACTCAAACAAGTCCCCAAAGACCGTCAAACCATGCTTTTTTCCGCGACCATGCCTGATTCCATCATGACAATCGCTAAAAGCTATATGAAATTGCCCGTGCGGATTGAAGTCGCCCCTGCTGGCACCATGGCGGACAAGATCACTCAAGAATTATTCATTGTCAAAAAAGAACTAAAGAATGAATTATTAGAAAGCATGCTTGGCAAATTCAAAGGATCTGTCCTGATTTTCTGCAGGACTAAATTCTCGGTGGCTCGCTTGACTAAACAATTGCGGGCTATGCGTCATAACGCCGCTGAAACACATTCTGATCGTTCCTTAGGTCAACGCAAAGAAGCATTGGAAGGGTTTAAACGCGGTAAATATCGTGTTTTAGTGGCCACCGATATTGCTGCTCGCGGTATTGACGTTAAAGGGATTGAATTAGTTATTAACTACGATCTTCCGGATGATCCTGAAAATTATGTTCATCGCATCGGACGTACCGGCCGTGCAGGATTTGCGGGACATGCTGCCTCTTTTGCAACTCCTGACCAACGCTTAGACGTCAAGAACATTGAAAAGATCATCAATCAATCCTTGCCTGTCACTGACAGCCATCCGACGATACCTTTAGAGAAATTTCATCACCCCAAGTCTCCGGTGATGGCCTTCTCTACACCTCGCCGCATGCGCATGCGCCGCAGATAAATTAAATGACTCTGTCATTACCACCGTCGATCGCTATTTGAGCGCCGGTGGTTTTGACAAAGGCATTTCCTGCCATTGTACAAACTAAGTTAGCCACATCATAAGAAGTGATTTCTGTGCGCAGGATATTATTAGTCTTGTATTCTTCAACGCTAAGGCCGTAATGACGGGCGCGTTTCTCCAAAACTTCCTTGGTCCATATCGCAGTATCGAAGACTTGATTAGGATGAATCATGTTCACCCGAATGCCCTTGGCTCCCAATTCCAACGCAGCCACCCGGCCTAATTGAGTCAATCCAGCCTTGGCAACAGAATAGGCACCTGCACCAGGTCCGGGTGCCGGAACATTCTTGGAAGCTATGATGATAATTGTTGGGTCTATGCCGTGAGTTAAATAAGGAATAGTTTCCTTCATCAAACGCTGATGGCTGGTTAAATTTAATTGCAGGCTCTTTTCCCAGGTAGTAGAATCCATTGATTCAAGATCCATACTCGGAGGAAAAATACCAGCATTGCTAACAACGATATCGAGACCACCAAAATGACGAACGGTTGATTCGATGGCGTTCTTAATCTCTGACTCCTTGGTGATATCGCACTTAATACCTAGATAAGAAGATTGCTTCGTTACTTCGTTCCTCGCAATGACACTGAGACTTGATTTCTCAATGACACAATCTTGTATATCTAATCCAACGACATTAGCCCCATTGGTAAGCAGGCGTTCCACGCAAGCTTTACCAATACCTGAGGCAGCGCCTGTGACTAAAGCTATTTTGCCTTGTAAACTTAATGGCTTGGGATTTTTGCTTAACTTGGCCTGCTCTAATTCCCAATATTCGACATCAAATAAATCTTTTTCGTTTAAAGCTCTCCATCCACCCATCGCCTCTGCTCTTTGAATCGCCAAGGTCGTATGATCAACAATATCACTGATAATGAGTGCCTCATTGACGGATCGACCGAAGGCAACAACGCCATGATCTTGCCACACGGCCCAACGAGGCGCCAAGTCCAGACATTTTAATTTCCCATTAGTGTATCGATCAAAATAGTTCTTATACGTAGCCGCATATTCCTTAACATCTATTTCAATATTCTTATGAATGACCACTGGCTTGGGTTTGGTGCGAATCACATGGTCCGGAGTTAAGGTGCCTCGGCTTACTAGCTCATTTACTTTGGGTAATTGACTAAAACTGAGATTATTTTTGTCATTCTTGAATAATGCCACAACAGCGCCACCTTGAAGGCGGCTGACGGATTTACGTAATCGAGCTATATCTACTAAAAGATTGCTTCCCTCGCTTTGGTCTCTCGTAATAACGGGAGGCTTGCTACTAGTGACTCGTCTAATATATTGTTCGGCTTTAGTAACCAGCTTAATATGATTTTCATAGCTTTGTTTTGCAGTATCAGCAAAAGTAAAAAGGCCGTGGTTCAATAAAACAATACCGTCATATTTCGACCAATCCGCTCCTTTAGTCATTTCGTAAACTCGACATGCCAAAACAAAACCAGGCATCACATACGGCACAATCAACACACGATTACCATAGATCTCTTCAATGCACTTTATTCCGTCTTTCTTATTAGTGATTGTCACCAAGGCATCAGCATGAGAATGATCCACATAGGCATACGGTATGATGGCATGCAAAATGGCTTCAACCGAAGGGTTAGGAGCGTTAGGATTAAGCATTGCCGCTCGTTGTTGACTCACCATATCAGCATCAGACAGCTCTTTCAATGTTGCCAGACGCAATAACGCCTCCATCTTAACAGCAGCGAAACCTTCTGCTTCAATCGTCGCTAAATCCCAACCACTACCCTTAATATATAAAACTTTTTGATCTTCTCCAAAGAAATCGCGCACAGTAGCCTTGACCGAAGTATTCCCTCCTCCGTGCATGACCAAACTAGGGTCACGGCCTAATAAACGTGACGTATACACGCGTAAGGCTAAAGGATCATTTAATAGACTTTTGACTTCTTTATCATTCCAGAGACTTTTCATATACCTCACTCATTGATTTTTAATCCAAGATTCTGTTTCCGGCGCCACATTAGATTTTCTTTTCAGAATAATATACAGCTCATTTTTTTTGTCCAACGCATCACTGAATTTCTTCACATCAGCATACCCTTGAACAGGAATAGTGGTGCGTTTAAGGTGATAAATGCTCTCGACCGTGATCGTCCCATCGCCTTTGCTATATTTGGTAGATACTTGCATAAAATTTGTTGATAAATTGTAATCTGGAGGAATAAAATTTATTTTAAGGCTATCAGGAATATGGTAGATATTCCGATTGATGATGACGGAATTGGTAGGGATAAAAATAGGATAATGGCGTTTATTTTCTGAGAAATTAGGAATATTGCCTTGATCCTGCTCTCTTAGAAGAATCATGTCATTAGCTAGCTCATAAATATTGGACGCGGAATATTTAAAATTAAACTCAACAGGGCCATAACGGTTTTCCAGGCCCTTAACATCATGGTCAGTGATCTTACCGCCTTGAGCAAAAGTAGCCTGCAATTTATCAAAGAATTGCTGCTTACTGTTATCATTAGCAGGATCCCAACTATTCTTAAAATCTTGTGAAGCTTCGATAGGCATCTTCACATCAACTTGAAAATTGGCCGAACCATCATCGCTCAAGGAGATATCACTGCTAGAAACAACAGAGTGAAAATCCCCGTCAGCAATTGGAAGATTCTTAAATTGATACGTATCAGGTTCAATGATAAGCACATGAGCATTGTCATAACTCGAAGGGAATTCACCTAAATCAAAACCCTTGGTCTGAGGATCAACGAAATAATCATGACCATCAATATTCACCTGCAAAATCACCCGATCAAAAGCAGACGGATTGGGCAAACGATGCTGAGGATCACCATTAAACTCACCGCTAAACAAACACATGTTGGCCTCAATGCCAACATCTTTAAGCATTTGCCTTGTCAATAATGCCAGGTCTTTGCCATCACCATAACGATTCTTGAAAACTTCCGAAGTTGAATGTAAATCAACCGTATGGTCTCCCAGCCCCAAGGAAACGTAGCGAAAATTATCCTGAATGAATTCAAGAATAGCACGAAGCTTGTCTTTTGAGTTTGTTCGGCCATTAACCAAATCTGAAGCTTTCGCTGAAATATCTGTATCATCTTTTGAATTCATATTTATTAAATCCCGCCACCAATCTGCAAGCTGCTTCCAATCGCTGATGGATGATAATGATAAAACCCCTATCGTCTCATCTGATGGAGGCATAAAATCTTCATCCTCGCTATAAGCCGTATTTTCAAAGATAAAAGTGTACTTATCCGTCCCATTGTTATGTTCAATCAAGGGTTGCCTATCATTGTTATAAACATTAAAACGAATTGACTTATTTGATGGAAAAATGTAACTAAAACGTGCGTATTTCGTCGGTATGGAAGGATAGGTCACTTCATCCCAAAACTGATTGGGGATCTCTTCTTTTAATACCCTTGTCTTAACCCTCACATCAATCACCGTACCAAGACTTATCTTTGGGAAGGTAATGACCTTAATACGCATATCAGAATAAGATGGCGATTGATCATAAGCAGGCAGATCTTTAATGTCCGTCGCATCAAGCTTCCTACCATCCGGTGTCTCAATAAAAGCCTCAATGCCTGTAATTTGCTCTCGGGATTTGTTGTAATAAATGGGCCACTGCCCCAGATTCTTAGCAGCTTCTTTCTGGATCTTGACCCGGGCATGATAATCTTCATCAAATGACCAATCATCATGAATGACCGTATCTGTCTCTGCTAAGAGCCCTATATATGGTTGATCGCTATTCTTCTCTTCCCAGGCATTAGGATCAAGTTGCTTATCTTCGATCTTGCTTAGATCCTGGACTACCGCATCGTTACGGTCAAGGGAAGGCGTTTGCGCAAAAGAATTGGTTAAAAAGAAAGGCAAGAATAAAAGAAATATACATTTTTTCATAAATGTCAAAACCCTCTCATCCATTAAAATATGCTTCTGCCTTAATGGTTGTTTAAGAATAATCCCTTCAAGTGTCGTGCAACGGCTTAAAGCCACATACATCTGCCCGTGTGAAAATGTGCCCCAACCCACATCAATGATCACCCGATCAAAAGTCTGCCCTTGAGATTTATGAATCGTCACAGCCCAAGCTAATTTAAGCGGATATTGAGTAAAATAACCCATGACCTTGGAGGCAAGGGAATTGTTCTCTTCATCAAAATAATATTGAGATATCTCCCAATTAAATTTTTTAACATCCACCTCTGTCCCATTTTCTAATTCCACCATGATCACATCATCACCTTCAGTATCAGAAGCAATGGCGGTGATCTTTCCCAAAGACCCATTGACCCAGCGCTTTTCAGAGTCATTATTTAACATCATCACCTGTGCCCCTTGCTTTAACTCAAGGATTTCAGGAGTCGGAAGTGATTTACGTTCAAATTCACCAGCGATAGTCCCCTGATAAATCTTAGGATCCCCACTTAAACTCTTGAGGCGCTGACTATTGACCTTATCTGCCAGGGCATTGGTGGTTGTGAGAACAATATAAAAATCCTCGGATGAAAATTGATGATCAGACTTAAATCGTTCATTAAGAGTTTCCCAATGATGCTCCTCTACACTGTCATCACGAACAGCATTAAGCAGACGAATAAAATGCTCATCCCTTTGACGATAGATCTTACGTAACTGCATGGTCTTAAAATCTAGAGTTTCAAAAACTCGGGCGGAAAAGAAATACGGAGTAGGATAATGGGTCTTAAAAATATCTTCTTCTCCTCGACCAACAACGGGTGGCAGTTGATAAAGATCGCCAAAGAATATCATCTGCACCCCGCCAAAAGGACGGTCATAATGAGGCCCGTAAAGGCGCAAGAAAATATCAATACAATCCATTAGATCTGCCCGAACCATGGAGACTTCATCAATGATTAAAGCATCCAATCCTTCATACATTTTGCGACGATGTTTACGCACAGGAATATCACCCACACTTTCAGGGGTTATGTCCGGTTTAAAACAAAAGAACGAATGAATAGTTTGACCTTTGATATTAATCGCGGCAACACCGGTGGGTGCTAATACCGCAACATTCTTGGAAGTTTTCTGACGAAAATACTGTAGTAAGGTTGATTTTCCGGTGCCGGCTTTGCCGGTAATATACATATGCTGCCCGGTATTTTCCAAAGCTTCAAAAGCAGAAACAAATTCTTCGTTAAAATCTAATTCCGCGAAATTTATCATAGGTACACTTCTATCATAACCCTATTATTTTCTAAGTCTAACTTAGAAACGGTCTAAGATAATTTGATTTAGGGATTTGTGGATTTTCAGATTTTCTTCACGATTGGTGATGACTTCTATGATCGTTGATGTCTGGGATTTGAGCGCTTGAGCATATACTTTCTTAAAGTGTGTCGAATTCATGGGCTGGCTATAATTAAGTTCAAACATCGATGCAGCGGCAGCCAACGTATAGGAATGCGGCGTGCCCCAGAACTTCTCAAAACCTTCTTTAAACTCAGCAATGGGCAAGAAAGAAAATATCCCTCCACCACCATTATTTAAAAGCACGATGACCAAAGGCATTGGCAAATCACGCAGCATGGCCAACGAATTTAAATCATGCAAAGCAGCCAAATCACCGATCATCAAGGTCACCGGCTTCTCCAAACCCCTGGCATACCCCGAGGCTGAAGCAATAATCCCATCGATACCACTAGCGCCACGATTGCCATTAACTGCAACCACCTTAGCTTTAAAATCCGCATAATTCCCCATATCACGCACAGGCATGCTATTACTTAAGAATAATCCTTGAGACTCAGGAATCAATTGAGAAACTAATCGAGCTATGCGTGGTTCATTGACATGCTCATCTTCAGACAATAAATTCTCTATAGCCTTATCCGCGATGCCATTAGCCTTGGATAATGCCATAAGGGCCTTGGAAGCTTTACGTGGTTTGATAAGGCCTATCACTGTCTCAACAAAATTACCAACGCTGGCCTCAATACGCAAACTCACCTGATGATTCGGATCATTCCTTAAAGGATGATTAAGCACCATGATATATTCCGCAGGATTCTGCTTTTGAATAAAATCATAATAACGCTGCGAGGTCATACGACCACCTAAATGAAGCACACCATCAAATGACAATTGATTTACAATCTTGTCAGATAAAAGCAAATGATCAAAATAATGAATTAAATGAAGATGTTTATGCCCTAAACGCAGGCCGGAAGAAATATCCGCAAAGATCGGCCAACCTAATTTCTCAGAAAGATGTAAGACCAATTGCGCTTCATCAGCGCCTCCTATTTTCCCGACGACAATCACACCATTCTTAACAGCATCTAAACGTGTCGCTATTTTTTTAGGAATAGGCAAGGCCACAGACTCAAAACCTGTTACATAATCAGTGAATGGCCGCTTAGATTCTAACCATCGGCTTATAGGCTTGGTGTACGCCTTTAAATCTTCAGTCCCTGGAGTTAAGGTCAAGGGGGGACGAAACATGCAATTAATATGCACGACACCATGCTTGCGTACAGCCTGATACCACGCTTGATCGATCGTCGTCAAAACAAATTGAGGATTGATCTGTGTCGTGGGGCACGGCATATCAGTCGCCCATTGGGCATAATTGCCAAATAGCCCCACCTGATCTATCGTCTGTACTGCTCCTGTTTGCCTTAATTCCGGCGGACGGTCTGCCGTTATAACAATCAGCGGTAATTTCTTTTTAGAAGCTTCGATCACTGCAGGCAAAAAATTAGCAGCAGCTGTGCCAGACGTACAAATCAAAACAGCAGGCTTTTTTGTAGCCGCACTATAGCCCATGGCATGAAAAGCCAAACCACGCTCATCAAAATGGACAAAATTCTTAAGCTTTTTATTTTGGGCCAAGGCAATGACCAAGGGTGAACTGCGTGAGCCTGGAGCCACACAAAAATAATCCACCCCCAGGCGAGAGAGTTCCTCGATGACCAAGCTTCCCCAACAATGATTAATATTAGAATAGGTCATTGGATAATTTTGATAAAATTGCTGATCTTGTTTTCCACTTCATCCCACTCAGAAACAGCTTCTGATCCTTGAACAATCCCAGCCCCGGCAAATACAGACAATCTCTTGCCCCTTGACAAACCTGAACGTATCCCTACCACAAATTCCGCCCAATCCAAACCAACATAACCAACTGGAGCACCATACCAGCCTCGAGAAAAGGCTTCAAGCTTGCGAATAATATCCAAGGCTTCCTTGCGTGGGGTTCCACCCAAGGCCGGGGTTGGATGAAGGAATTGTAAAATATCTTCATCGTTAATGCCATCTTTTAATTGTCCCTGAAATTTGGTGATCAAATGATGACCGTTGGGCAAGGTCAAAACGCCGGGGGTCTTTTCTTGAGTAAAAGTAGAACAAATTTCCTTGAAAGACGCATGAATGGCATCAACAACAAAATCATGTTCGCGTTTGTCTTTGACAGAATTTTGTAATAATTTAGGATCAGTCGATTTTGGCATGGTTCCTGCCAATGCCTCAGATTCAATCTGGCGCTGATACCTACGATAAAGCCGCTCAGGTGAAGCCCCCAGAAAAACTGTTTTCTTAAATTGAAAGGCAAAATGATAGCTATTAGGCGTCACCGCTTTTAATTGCCTGAGCATGGCCCAAGGATCAGGAGGCTGTTTAAAATTGAGTGTCGTTTTACGTGCTAAAACAACTTTCTCAACTGAGGAATTACCAAGAATGGCCTCAACATCGCCTTTCCAAAGCTCCCGATTAGGTTCATCACTTCGCCTTAGAATTGTTGTATTTAAAGATTTTCTTTTTCCTTCTGAATAAGTCGGAACATCGCATTGAATATCTGCTAATTGCCTTTGAATACTTTTTATGTTCTCCCGTCCAACTAAATTGCAGCAAAAAATCATTTTGTCCCCTTGAGCTGCCAATTCAAAACGCGGGATAACAAAGCGATAGGCGCCAAATTCTTCCCAATCCACATCCTGGTGACGCTCATCGAAACAAAAACCCCCGTACCATTGTAAATAAGGATACTTAGGGGTTAATAAATGTCGCAATTGCTTAAATATTTTATTAAAACTACCAAGCCTGATATCCGTCAGACAAGCCGCCTGCCCGATGCCGGCAATGCTCACCGTATCACTTTGATTAGCGCCATAAATTTTGACATCATCCTGCTGCAAGGAAAGCCACGAGAGCATATCCACTGGATGGATTTTAATTTCAAGGCGTTCAATGGATTTAGATGGCTTGTAATTCGCGATAAACAAGGCCATTTGATCTCGAGCTTCTTTGAGTGAAAAAAGATTATTTGTGGGCGACATAAATAGTGGCCGCTCCGCCCATTAGAGGATAGGGATTAATGTCGACAAATCCCATTTGTTTGAGGATCTTACAAAAGCGATCACCGTAGGGAAAAGTCTGTATGGTCTGATTTAAATATGTGTATGCTTTAAAATTCCCGGAGAATAAGAACCCAATCATTGGCACCACTGTTTGCAAATAGAGCCAATGCCCTGCCTTTAGTAAGGGATTTTCAGGCTTGGAAAACTCCAATATCAAAACATGGCCGCCCTTTTTAGTAACCCTATACATTTCCAGGAGTGCTAATCGCAGATCAGGGATATTGCGGATACCAAAGGAGATGGTCACACAATCAAAGGTCTCATCCAAAAAAGGCAACGCTTGAGCGTCACCTTGTTGAAGCAATAGGCGATCTTCCAGATGTTGCGCCTTGATCTTTTCACGGCCAATCTCAAGCATTTTAACCGCAGGATCAACCCCATGACCTCGATTGATCTTGGGATTATCTTTTGTCAAAACGATCAAGACATCCGCCGTACCTGTTGCTAAATCTAAAATAGTCTGCCCGTCGTGATCCGGCAGGAATTGTTTCAAAGCCTTGCGCCAACGAACGTCCTGCCCTAAAGATAAAAGGCGATTTAAAAAATCATAACGCCCGGCAATGGCATTGAACATTTTCCAGGAATCAGATTTCGGCAAAACTAGGTTCTTATCATTTTCCATAATGAGGCTTATTATCCCTCGCCACACTGATTTGTCAACCTTAACAGGATTATATGTAGCATGTTATCGAGAATCCAAAAAGACCTTTAAATCCATCATCGGCTGGATATTAATAATCACCGGCACAAAGCCAGGTGAATTTTGCAAACGTGCTAACATGGCAGCATCTAAATGAAATTTAATTCCTGGCGAATCAATCCCATCCTTGACCTCCACGCTCATCTTACCCGCTGTCAAATCAATACCTCCCTCATTCTTTCCCTTCATCATCCTATCTGATTCTGACTGCCCCTTATCTTGATTCGTTAATACCTGGCCCAGATCCCGTTCTATCTCCTCGTATTTTAATCCATTAGGCCCAAATATTTCTGGTAAAGCAAAGCGTAGCAACGCTGCAGCACTACCAATTTTATCAAGGAACTTATTATGCGTCATCAAACCGCTTAATTTTCCAATCTTAGAAAAATACTCATTTTGCCCTGCAGGATACACACTATCTTTGCCCAAAAGATGCTTACGATAAGCTTGAGCCATCCCTTCAACATCATGGTGAATCCTAACCTCTTGAAAATCCGGAATTTTATCTAAGGCTTGGATAATGGCCTTTTTAGCTAATCGTTGATCACTCCAGCTCTCCTCAATCTCCCATGGATGCAAGGCATCTGGATCATTCTCGTTAATTAAACCTGGTAAAGCAAAACGTAAAAGTGCCGCAACACTACCACTTTTATCTAAGTAATCGTGAGGAGCAGTTAATAACCCTCTTAAACCAGCAAAACTCTTAAAAAATTTAACCTGTGCCCTGGATTCTTCTCCAAAGAAAAACTTACGATAAGCATCAGCCATCGCTTTGATATTATTCTCTTTCTGAGTTCTAGCATTGTAAAACCCGGGAATATGATCACAGGCCTCTAGAATGACCTTCTTGGCTAGACGTTCATCCTCGAGCGTACTTCCTACTTCCCATGGCCTTAAAGCACCTTCCGCATTTTCATCGACTAAACCTGGAAAAGCATATGGCAATAAAAGCAGAATATTACCGTGAAAATAGTCCAATATTCTTAAAATAGCCTTCTCTTTAAAAAATGCTGCTTGTCCATTCCAAAGATTTTTGTCCTTAGGTTCATAAGTAAGAATATTCTTTCGATAAAAATCAGCCATATCTTGAATAACACCACTTTTTCTAATAGCATCAAAACCATTCATTTGATCAAAACCCCACCAAATCGCCTCCCGCAGATGATCATTCTCTTGCCAAAATCCCCTTCTAACAGAAATACGTTTTCTATACTTAGCAACTCCCGGATGAGCTAATCTTAGCTTCATGCGAACAACAATTTTACGCATCAAAACACTAACCTCACGGCTAACTTCACCATGCATCATTCTTTGTCGCCCCGCTTCTTTAGCTTCCCGATTAGTAGCCCTTATCCTTGTCAATGCTTCTTGTTCTTGAATATCATCTGAAATT
>Ga0302280_1000846_pt1 | contig 26455 bp, 30 predicted proteins | sample III_Fen_E1_1_FD_198771 | JGI IMG/M metagenome (GOLD analysis project Ga0302280, IMG submission 198771) | Peat permafrost microbial communities from Stordalen Mire near Abisko, Sweden - III_Fen_E1_1 | ecosystem: Environmental > Terrestrial > Soil > Wetlands > Permafrost | place: Sweden: Abisko... | reverse complement strand
AAATTCCAGGAATTGATGGTTTCCTGCAAACGTGTCGCTCAAGCTGTTGATAGGGATTTCTAAATAATTTCCCCCTCTTTTTTATAAAGAGGGGTTAGGGGAGTTCTCATGTTCAATCGAAAAGAATTGTTTAGAAGGGTTGCGATTGTCGGCGTTGGTTTTATGGGCGCTTCCTTAGGACTGGCCATTAAGAAAAAAGGATTAGCCCGTGAAGTGGTGGGCATTGGACGCCAGGAAACTTCTTTAAAGCAAGCCAAGGATATTGGGGCCATTGATGAAGGGACTATTGATTTTAATAAGGGCATCATCGGTGCTGATTTGATCGTCCTGGCGACACCCGTGAACACCGTGTTAGATATCATTGAGATTTTAGGTAAAGAGAACAGGCGTGGCTGTATCATTACAGATTTAGGCTCGACTAAAAATATGATCGTCGAGCGGGCTGAAAAAGTATTGCATCACTCACTTCTTTTTGTAGGTTCACATCCTCTGGTTGGTTCAGAGAAAAAAGGGCCGGCTAATGCCAATGCCCAGCTTTATGAAGGCGGCGTATGCGTGATGACCCCAACGGATAAGACCAATCGATTGGCCCGTGAGAAGATCAAACAGTTCTGGACGCAACTCGGCTCCTCGGTTAAATTAATGACTCCTCAAGAGCATGATCAAGTTTTGGCTAATATCAGTCATTTGCCTCATTTGGTGGCCTTTGCCTTGATGAAGGCCATGCCGGATAATTATTTGGAACACGCCACTCAAGGATTAAAAGACACAACCCGGATAGCTGCCTCAGACCCTCAAGTTTGGAAGGACATTGCCTTATCTAATCCTAAGCCAATTCTCAAAGCCTTAGATGAAGCAGTGAAAGTTTTAGCCGTGATGCGCAAAGCCATCGTGGCCCGCGATCAAGACGTATTAGTAGATATTTTTAAACAAGCTAAGGACAAACGGGAACGTTTGGATAAAAGCCATGCCAGTTGAAAAATTATTAGTCATCACCTTAGACGGACCCGCGGGGGCCGGTAAAAGCACAGTCGCCAAATCCCTGGCGAAAAGGCTTGGTATTTCTTATTTGGATACCGGGGCCATGTACCGCGCATTGACATTAAAAGCCCTGCGTTTAAAGATGGACTTAAGCGATGAAGAGGCGTTGACGATCTTGGCCCGTAATACCAAGATCGACTTTAAAGAGATGCCTGACGGGTCTTTGAATATCACTTTAGATGGTGAAGATGTGTCTGAAGCCATTCGTGCCATTGATGTCACCAACAACACCCATTTTATTGCCAAGGCGCCGGGGGTGAGGACTTTAATGGTTGGCTGGCAGAGGGCTATTGGCATGAGTCGTTCCATTGTCACCGACGGGCGTGATCAGGGGACAGTGGTTTTTAAAGATGCTAAGTATAAATTTTATGTTGATGCGGATGTAGAAGAGCGTGTGCAGCGCCGTTATAAAGAATTGATAGCGGCTGGCAAGGCCGTTGATCTTGACCAGTTGCGCACTGACATGAAAGACCGCGATCAAAAAGATTTTACCCGCGCAGTAGGGCCTTTAAAAAAAGCAATTGATGCCATCACGGTTGATTCCACGGGACTCACGGTAGAAGGCACAGTGGATAAAATCTTGAAACTGATCTCCCTATGAAGCAGCACTCTAATATCCGCAATTTTTCCATCATTGCTCATATCGATCACGGTAAATCGACACTGGCGGACAGGTTTTTATTATTTGCCGGTGCGATCGATGAGCGCAAGTTCCACCATCAGATGCTTGATGATATGGACCTAGAGCGCGAGCGCGGCATCACGATCAAAGCCTCAGCCGTGCGTCTGGATTATAAGGCGCTGGATGGACAAAAATACATTTTTAATCTGATTGATACCCCAGGCCACGTGGATTTTTCTTATGAGGTTGAAAAGTCCCTGCGCGCTTGCGAGGGGGCCTTGCTTTTGATCGACGTCACCCAAGGGGTAGAATCACAAACAATCGCTAATTATTATCTGGCCATTGATAATAATTTGGAAATCTTGCCGGTCATCAATAAGATTGACATTGCCAATGCTGATATAGACGAAGCAAAACGTCAATTTACAGAAATTCTTAAATTTAAAGAAGAAGACATTCAGCTTGTTTCAGCCAAGCAAGGTTTAAACATCGGCGAGCTCTTTGAGAAAATAGTTAAATTTATCCCGCCTCCCGAAGGCGATCCGCAAGCGCCGTTAAAAGCCCTGGTCTTTGACATGAAGTATGATATTTATAAGGGTGTCATTATTTATGTGCGTGTGTTTGAAGGGTCGATCAAGCCTGGTGTGCGCATCCGTTTTATGAATGTGGGGAAAGATTTTGACGTGCAGGAAGTGGGTATTTTTGCGCCTGGCATTCAGCCGGTCAAAGGGCTGTCCGCCGGAGAAGTAGGGTATATCACCTGTAATTTGCATGACCCTAAAGAAGTGCGGGTGGGTGACACCATGACGGAATTAGCCCGCCCAACAGCCCTGCCTTTGGATGGCTATCGTCAGTTAAAGCCTTTGGTTTTTTGCGGCGTTTATCCGGTTAATGCCGGGGACTATGCCCCTTTGCGTGAGGCCATTGATAAATTGCGCCTTTCAGATCCAAGCCTTGTCTATGAGCATGAAACGTCTCAATCTTTTGGTTATGGTTTTCGTTGTGGTTTCTTAGGCCTTTTGCACATGGAGATCGTGCAGGAGCGTCTTGAGCGTGAGTATGATTTGAATTTAATTTTAACGACACCAAACGTTGGTTATAAAATCATCAAACGTGATGGGTCAGTGATGGACCTAGAGAATCCTTCGGATTTGCCCAATGGCTCTGATATTGCTCGCATGGAAGAGCCGATTTTGGCCGTGTCTATCTTTACACCGGTCACCTATATGGATTCGGTCATGGAGCTTTCCAAAAGGAAGCGCGGGGTTTTTCAAAAAAGTGAATTCATCGGGGACCGCATGAAAATCATTTTTGATATCCCGCTTTCGGAAGTCATTGTTGATTTTAATGATCTGATCAAATCCGCCACCCGTGGTTATGGTTCTATTGATTATGAATTTAAAGATTATGCGCCTGCTTCAATCACTCGTCTGGAGATTCTAATCAATGATGAGCCTTGTGATGCTTTTTCGTGCATGGTGCATAAAGACCGTGCCTATGATAAGGGTTTGGGGCTCGTCACCAAACTTAAAGAATTGATCCCCCAGCAATTATTTGAAATCCGTCTTCAGGCTCAGGCTGACGGACGGATCATCGCCTCTGCCCGCATCAAATCAACAGGCAAGAATGTCACGGCCAAGTGTTACGGGGGCGATATCAGCCGTAAACGTAAATTGTGGGAAAAACAAAAAGAAGGAAAAAAGAAGTTGAAACAAATCGGCCGTGTTGAAGTTCCTCAGGAAGCCTTCCTGGCCGCTTTAAAAATCTAGTGATATAAAATTCCCCCTCTTTTTTAAAAGAGGGGTTAGGGGAGTTAAAATTATAATGAACGCAAATAATCTAAAGGAAAGAAAACCAAAATCAGCTACCCGTGAATGGGTTGAATCTATCCTCGTCGCCTTGGTTTTGGCCGTGGTGATCCGTAGTTATTTCATTCAACCTTTTAAAATCCCCAGCGGTTCCATGCGTATGACACTCATTGAAGGAGATCATCTTTTTGTTGATAAATTGACCTACGGGCCGCAGGTTTTGCCGCCCATGTTTTGGGATATTGGGTTTCAGGAAGGCTCCCCGTTAGTGTCCCTCAGATGGCCGGATGCTTTGCTGCCATGGACTGAAAAACGTTTGCCAGGATTTAGAAAACCTCAACGGGGGGACATTGTTGTCTTTGTCTATCCTAATGATCCCACTAAGGATTTTATCAAGCGTTTGATCGCCGTCGGCGGTGAGACGGTGGAGATTAGGGACGGGGCTATTTATATCGATGGCAAGCTAGTCACAGACCCACGCATCAAGCGCACGTATTATTACAATCGCGGGGATTATGGGGCTGAAGGTCAAGTTGTGCATGTGCCGCAGGGTTATGATTTTGTCATGGGGGACAATAGTGGTTCTAGTTATGACAGCCGTTATTGGGGTTTTGTTCCTGAATCAAGCATCATCGGTAAGGCGGATATTATTTTCTGGCCTTTGGATCGTATCCGGATTTTACAATGAGATTTATGGTCATTGCGAGAAGCCATAGGCGACGCGGCAATCTTGTTTTAAGAGATTGTTTCCTCGCGTTATTCCTCGCAATGACATTAGGTTGTCAGACAGCTCCAAAGCCTAAAACTTCCCAAGCTGAGACTGTTTCAGCTTTGACGACGATGACAGAAGGCCTGACGAATAAAACCATTACACCAGCAGAGTTAAAGAATTTGGCCATACAGGTTGCGAAGGACCCAGAGGCGAAGTCAGCCATCCGTTCGATCAATACCGCTTTAAGCCCGCAACACACGGTTAAATATTGCCCGGAAGATGGAGAACGTTTTAGCGCGGATATGATCTGGTGCCCGGATCATAAAGTAAAATTGGAATGGGTAGAGTGAGCCACTAAATGTGGCTCACTCCTAAAAAACTGCATCCCAAGTTTTTTAGGGGTTCCACAGTGTGTAGTTACAGGGAATGCAATGCTATGGCGAAAGGACCAATGTCTTTGAAATCGGAAGGTTTTTTATATGGCGTTAACATTTGCCAATAAAGTGACTGTTGGTCGTATTTTGATCGTCCCTTTCTTTATCGCGACGGTCATGTACATTTCCCCCGTGCATGAGTATTTCCGCTGGGTTGCTTTAGGGTTATTTACAGCCGCGGTCATTTCAGATATTGTGGATGGTTATATTGCACGCACCCGTGGGCAAAAAACAAAAGCTGGTGCCATCCTTGACCCCTTGGCTGATAAAATACTCTTGATCTCGGCCTTTATTTGTCTGTATATTAAGAGAGCTGTGTTTCCTGGCATTCATTTTCCGTTATGGTTTGTTGTAGCAATAATTAGTCGGGATGTCATGTTGTTAATGGGGTCTATGATTATTCAATTAACAACAGGGAAGTTAGATATTGAAGCCAACCGTTCAGGTAAGCTTACGGCATTTTTGCAGATTGTCTGCGTCTTGGGAGTTTTATTACAGCTAAAATTTACCTTTGTATTCTGGTATGTGGCGTTGGTGGCGACCTTTGTTTCTGGACTCATCTATATTAAAGAAGGGATAAAAGTTCTCAATGAATCTTCTATTTCTGCTCATTAGTGCTGTTTTGGCGTATTTGATTGGTTCCATCCCGGTGGCGTATATTTTTGGCCGCGTGCTGAAAAATCTCGACATCCGTGAGCATGGCTCGGGGAATATGGGGGCAACCAATGCCTTTAGGGTTTTGGGTAAGGGGCCCGGAACCATTGTATTGATTCTTGATATAATTAAAGGGATTATTCCGGTTACTCTTTTAGCCAATGCTTTTGGTTTGGGGGATGCCTTATCCTTGGTTATTATATCCGTTGCAGCTGTCGCAGGTCACAATTGGACCATATTTTTAGGATTCAAAGGAGGCAAAGGCATGGCGACAAGCCTTGGAGTTCTGATAGGATTGGCCATTCAATTACCAGGTCTTAGGATTGTTCTGCTCTTAGCCACCTTGATCTGGTTGGGGTTATTTCTTTCGTTAGGTTATGTGTCTCTGGCGTCTATTTCTGCTGCGGTGGCCTTACCTATTTTAATGGTGGCTTTTGATGCTCCCTTTGCCATGAAGATGATGGCCATTGTCTTGTGTATTTTTATCGTTTTTCGTCACCAGTCCAATATCAAACGCCTGGCTAAGGGCCAGGAAAACCGCGTTTCTTTTCCTTTTCGCAAGCGTTCCTAATTCTTTATAAATTTTTCTTAGAAACATCCTTTCATTAATATTTACCGTCGCTGATATCTTAGGAAAACGTTTTCCTTGAATCGTCCAAACAGCCTTGTTTTCACTTCCAAGCATGTTACACTTCATTTAGAGGACATAAGACTAAAGAAAACGGGGAGAGATCAAAATGGAATTTAACGATATGGTATTAGGCATAAAGGAATCGCCTATGCGCGACGTTCTACATAAAACAACAGGAATTCTTCAGGGGCGGGGCAAGGTCTTTACTCTGCGAGAGCATTCAGAAGAAAAGGAATGCATCACCGATGTGCGCAAGAATTTCATTTATGTGGCAACTGAGGCTTTAAGTGAGGAAAAGGAATCGATTCCGAAGGTGCATATAAAGAAATATTATGATAGTGTCAGCCGTGATGAGAAATTTTCTTTCCGTGTGAAAGGATTCTTTTACGTAAATCACAGCCGTCGATTAATGAAGGTCGATTATTGTCATACGTTAAGGATCAATTTGCACTGGAAAACAAAAGCTACTACTCCCAAGAAGACCGTGACGATGGCCTAGGAACCGAAGTGTGTCGCGTTATCTTCCCTACCTGAATCCCGCTTCATTTTTGCGGGGTTCTTTTTTTGTCTGTCACCCAGAATTCCAGGTATCTGCCTAACATCAGGCGGGTTTGCGCATGCAGGGCCGGCAGGGCACTAAAGAAGACTAAGATAAAAGGCACCATCATCCATTCAAAAGCATGCCCCAATTTTAAAAGCCAACCGTAGCGTAATTTTGTTTTGGGCAAGAGAGCTAGGGATAGGAGTATGGTGATGCAAATCGCAAAGAAACCCAGGGCAAAGATGGTGTTGGCGATGGCAGGCACATTGTAATAGACCACTGAAGCTGCAAATTCCTGTCGGGCAAAAATGATCGGGAGCCATCCGATGATGGAGAGAATAAATCCTGAAGTAGCCCAGGAGAGATGCCCCTCAAAAAGCTTAAAGCCAAGCCGCAGTCTTTCATATAAAGGTATTTTTTTAGATTCTAAAAAAGCCCGCATCACAATGGGGAAATTCTCAACGCCCCATGCCCAGCGTTGTTTTTGTTTATAAACACTTTGGGCGGTTTGCCACCAGTTATCTGCGCAAGCCACATCCATCGAAAGAGTGACATACATAGGAATTACTTGGTATTGACCGTCGTAATGGATATACGCCTTCCAGAAAATGGCTGAATCATCCGAAATCATATCCACTGGCCAGTAATCAACATCAACCAGTGCTTTGAAACTCATGCTATGGCTTGAAAAGGTGACTAATTTTTCGGGATTCGTTGATTCAATCAATTGATAAAATGAGGATCCGGTTTCCACGACTCGTGCGAATCCGGGAACATTCCAGATATTATTGTGATATACAGGAATCGGTTGAAAACTGGCTTGTAAACGATTGGGGCAGACCATGAAGTGATAGGTGAGGCATGGGAAATAATTGACGCTCACAACGGTGTCTGCGTCAAAACAGGAAATGATCACATGTTCATTGGGTATCTTGTGCTTGTGAAAGAATAATGCCGCCTCCCTTCCTGCACAAGTAGCGTTGGCCCCTTTCACACGTGCCTCTCCAGGAACAATGGCCGGATGAACGACGATCATGCATTCGAAGAAGACTTTTTTATATTTTTCTACTAGTTCACGGACGGCTATTTGAACAGGCTCAAGGGCGCGTTCTTCTAGCGCAAAAACAATGACGATTTGTTGAGTAGAAAAATTCTGAACGGTGATAGCTTCGATGGCGGGTTCCAAAATATCGCGACCTTCTTTGATAACCGGGAAAATGACTAAATGATAGATTTTATTTGAGGATGGGGGAAGTGATTTGCTTTTAATCAGGAGTTTTAATTGGTTTAGATGAATTTTATGTGAGATGAGCTGGGGCCAGTTATAATCCAATTTTTGGGACCGGATTTCTTTTAGATAATTAGGTAACTCATCAATGCCTTTGATGCGGGTGATCCAGTCTGTATTCTCTTCAATATTAAGTTGAAAGTAGGAAAGCACTAAAAAAATGGTTGAGTAGGTAATTTTTAAGATCCATGATAAATAAAAAGCCACAATAAGGATGGCCGCGCATAAAGGATAAAAGATTGAAAGAAAGATTAACCCCAAAAGGGATGCCCAACTGCAGGCCCCGGGAAGTATTTCCAGGCATCTCTGCAATTTAGCTTGAGGAGCTTCAAGATTTTCTTTAGAAAAATTAAATTTCAAGAGACTAAAACCTCATCTTAGTTGAAACGTTTATATGAACTCAGGTTATTTAGATCGCAATGCATCCGGGATAGGGATGTTTAATATAGGATGATACGGCAAGATTTGTGCCGAGAATAAAGATCCAGTGTCATCATCCAAATAAAAGAGTTCCCCATTTTTATCTTCGAAAAACATATTGGTTGATGGTTTGGAGCGAGCGATATTATAGATTTGGGGTTTGCCAAAATTTTCTTTAGGTGAAAGATGTATCCATCTCCATTCTCGGGTGAGCAGGTCATTTTTGTCATTGATGAGAAATTTATCTTGAGTTGGGTGAGGTTCTTGTTGTTTTAAATTATTGGGCAAGTGCCGGGTATTCTGAGGGTAGATGGCCTTGTCCTTGATATTGATGCGATAGATGCCTTGCGGGTAAAAGGCGAAAATATTGTCATTATCAGCATTGTCCCAGGCAATGCGGGTTGGGATCTCAGGAAAAAAATCACTAATATCTTCGATTAAGGGTGGATTCTCTTTTAAGTTGATCCATAAGAATTTGTGTTTATCTTTAATGTTTGCTTCGATGAGGATGTAGGGGCTTTGGGGAGCGTTAAAGAGTCGTAGTAAGAGCCCGTCATTATAGATGGAATTCTTAGAGAACAAGGGGGTCGTTTCGTAAGTATTTTCTTCTCTAAAATTCTCGGTGATGCCTTGGGTCGTATGAAAGAGATCAATATCTTTAAGTACGGGATTGGAGGCAATTAAAATGTCATCACCGGCAGTGATAATATTTTGGTAAGAATGATTGGAAATTTTCTTAATGGGCCATTTCTCAGGAATGAGCAGGATATTGGCCAATACCGTGGCTTTTTTGGCGACAATGGGGATATTCCTTTCCCAATCATTATAGCCATTAAGCTCTATGCGGATAAAATGTTCGCCTGGGGTCAGATCCCTGATGGCTGTTGGCGTTGTTTGGTGGGCTTGTTTGCCGTCAATATAAACAATGGCGCTGGGAGGATTGGTTGAAACATAGATAAGGCCGGTCTTGACCAAACGATGCGTCAACGGATTGATCACAAAGCCTAGCATTCTGACCACGATCAAGGGGCACAAGATCAGGTAAATAACAGTGAATATATAGAAAATAATTTTCCTTAGTACGAGCATGAGCAATCTTAACTCAGGATTGACGGGCAAGCAACAGGAAATAATGAGTGAGGCCTATCGATAAAGACGCAATTCTCGTATCATGTATTAATGAATACATGGTAAATACATGATTAGTGGGGGAAGAGTAAGATTGAATTGTTAAATTTAAAGAGTTACAATGAATCAATAATTTTCAAATATAACTTATTAAAAGGTAGGCTGTTGTGATTTTTATTAGGGTCTTAGTTTTGATGTTTTTCCTCGTCGGCTTTGCTGCATCGGCCATGGCACAGGCCACGCACGCGTCTTATCGTCTTAGCTTGCAAGATTCTCTACAAAGGGCGGATGAGCTTAATTTGCAGGTGATGATGGCCAGTGCCAGGCTTGAAGAGGCCATTGCCAGAATCTCTCAGGCGCAGTCAGATTTATTGCCGCACATTGATGGCACACTCAATGGTGGGAGAGAAACGAGTGATTTGCGAGCGGAAGGTCTGCAGATTCCTATCCCTGGTTTTTCAACCCATGTCGGGCCATATAATACTTTTGATGCCCGTGCCCGAGTCACAGTGGCGATTTTTGACCCTTCAGCTTTTGAAAGATTTAAAGCTGCTCGAAAAGGAGAAAATCTTTCCAGGGCTGAATTAGAAAAGACCAGGGAAGATGTTTTAGCTTTGGTAGCAACTCTTTTTGTTGATGCCGAGCGAAAACAAGAAACAGCTAATCTTTTGAAAACCCTTTTGGATCGGGATCAGATGGCCTATGAATTAAGTAATTATGGATATTCAGAAGGAACAGGAACTTTATTAGATTCCAATAAATCTAAAACAGATCTCGATCAAACAAAATATTTATATATTCAAGCAAAACTTCAGGCAGAAGATGCTCGATTGGATTTAGTGGCTGCCCTGCAGTTACCGACGAATATGCCTTTGGTTTTTGTTGATGATGTGGATTTTATTAAAACATTGCAGAAAATGGCGGCTATCAATTCTAATCAGGCGAGCAATGCGGATATGGTCTTGGCGTCTTCAACCCTCGAAGCCCGTCAAGCGGATCAAAAATCGGCTTATGCTGATTTCTTGCCCAAGGTTTCAGGTAGTGCGGATTATGGCCGATCCGGCGAATCTCCGCAACATGGGAGTAATACCTATTTTGTTGGATTACAGGCTTCTGTCCCCATTTGGGATGGTGGCGCACAGCAGGCTCAATTAAAGGAAGTGAAAGGACAGATCAAGGAAGCTAAGGAGAATCTTCAAGACACAACTGAGCAGGCACAAGTTAATATTGCCAAGGCCCGTGCAGCCATCGTTGAGGCGAATGATTTAAAAGAAGCTAAAGCACAAAAGCGCCTGACATCTCAAAGATCCTTGCGGATTGCCGTTCATTCCCAGGTGATGGGTAATGGCACGGTTTTTGAAGTGATGCAAGCCAAGGCGGATTTGGCGATGGCTGAAGATGAGTACAATGAAGCTCAATCAACGTGGATGATGGCTCATATCGATCTGCTTCATGCCCAGGGACAACTTAGGCAATTAGTCAAACAACAAGGAGAATAACGTGCGCGTGTTCATAAGTTTGTTAGCTGTCTTTTTGATCAGCGGATGCTCCGGTAAAAAAGATTTTAAAGATATTACTTTTTCCGGGACGATGGAAATGACAGAACATGTCCTAGGGGACAAGGTTTCAGGACGTTTGGTCAATCTTTATGTGAAGGAAGGTGATATGGTCAAAAAGGGCGAGTTGTTAGCTACTTTTGATCGCTTTGAGCAAAATAAAAAGGATTATGCGCGCGTCGCTGCTCTTTATGCCAATGGCGGGGCCAATCAACAATCTTTGGAAAATGCCCAATTGGTCATGGAAGACGAGGAAGTGATTGCTCCTTTAAACGGCATCGTCTTAGTCAAAAGTGCTGAAACAGGTGAAATTATACCTGCCGGAGGGGGTGTCGTTGTTATCGGGGATCCGGATGATCAATGGGTCAAGATCTTTATCTCTGAGGATCTGATGCATCATTTGAGTATTAATCAGAAGGCGACCATTGCCGTTGATGGGAGCGATAAAACATATAAAGGCCATGTGTCTTTTATTGCGGACAAGGCTGAATTTTCTCCACGCAATGTTCAGACCATCGAAGAGAGAGTCACCCAGACTTTCGCCGTTAAGATTGCGGTGGATGATGCCGATAAAAATCTCCACGCCGGTGTTGCCGCGGATGTAAGGTTTAATTGACACTCACAGTAGTTTGTCATCCCCGAATGTCTTAATCGGGGATCCATAGGATGAATATGCCAGACATTGCCATCAGTGCGGATAAATTAACTAAAAGATTTGGTAAATTCACCGCTGTCGATGAAATTTCATTTGAAATTCCTTATGGGTCGATTTTCGGTTTTTTGGGAGCCAATGGGGCCGGGAAAAGTACGACCATTCGTATGCTGTGCGGAATTTTAGCTCCCACGAGTGGCACGGGCAAGGTGGGTGGCTTCGACGTGCAGGCCCAACCTGAGCAAATAAAGACAGTCATTGGCTATGTTTCTCAGAGATTCAGTCTTTATTCTGATTTAAATGTCATTGAGAACCTTACTTTTTATGGACAGATTTATGGGCTTTACGGTATCAATCTGCAAAATCGTATCCAAGAAGTCTTGAGCTTGACTGGCCTAGAACGTTTCCGTCAGCGCCTAGCTGGTGAGCTTTCAGGTGGATGGAAACAAAAATTAGCCATCGCGAATGCTATTTTGCACAGGCCCAAGATCATTTTTTTAGATGAGCCCACCGCTGGCCTTGATCCATTATCCCGTCGAGGGATATGGGAGCTTTTATATCAATTGGCTGAAGAAGGGGTGTCCTTGTTTGTGACTACCCACTATATGGAAGAAGCGGAGCGTTGTAATACGATTGCCTTCATCAGCGATGGGAAGCTCTTGAAAATTGGTCAACCGGCTGCATTGCGTCAAGAACTTCATGATAAGATTTTAGAGGTGACTTGCCAGCCTTTGATGAAGGCCTCCCGCCTTTTTTTAAAGGTGGAAGGTGTCAGGGGAGTGACCGTGTATGGGACAACTATTAATTTAAATGTGACTGATGAGAAAATTGTCGAGGCGCGCGTCATTGAGACAGCCCGGAAAGAAGGGATTACCATTACCGCGATCAAACCTATAGCAGCCTCTCTGGAGGATGTTTTTTCTGATTTGGATTCGGGAAGGAGATCGGATGCGTAGCATCTGGGCCATTGCCTACAAGGAGTTTATTCAGATCTCTCGTGACAGGCGGACATTAGCCTTGTTAATCATTATGCCCATGATGCAGCTGATGATCTATGGCTATGGTATCAATACAGATGTCAAACATCTGCCTACCTATGTTTATGATCAAGATCGAAGTTATTTAAGTCGTCGTTTAATCAATGCTTTTACCCAAAGTGATTATTTCACTGTTAAGGAGCGCGTTGGTTCTTTAAAGGAAGCTTACGCATCTTTAGATAAAGGATTAGCTCAGTCGGTGCTGGTAATTCCTCCTGATTTTGCTGAGAATATCATTAAGAAAAGAACAACACAGGTGCAGCTTTTAATTGATGGCACTGATTCAACCCCGGCGAATGTGGCGCTTGATGCCAGTCAGGCGATCGTTAGCGCTTTTATGCAAACTGAAAGATTAATCCCAATCCAGGTTCTCCCCATTGATTTTCGTCCACGTCTTTGGTATAACCCTGATCTTAAAAGTACGTATTTCATGCTTCCTGGTTTGATTGGCTTGGTTTTGCAATTTTTGGTGCCTATGATTACAGCAACGGCCATTGTGCGTGAAAAAGAAGGGGGGAATATCGAGCAACTCTTAGTGACCCCGATAAAACCCTATGAGCTCATCTTAGGAAAAATTATTCCCTATATCTTCATTGGCATTTTCATTGCCATTAGTATTATCACGACGATGCATCTTCTTTTTGTTGTGCCTATTCATGGCAGCATCATTACCTTATTTTTACTGACCTTGGTCTATTTGGTTGTTTGTCTAGGGATTGGGCTTTGGGCATCGACTATTGCTGATAATCAACAGCAAGCGTCCCAGATCGTCATGTTTTTTGCCATGCCTTCTATCTTGTTATCGGGATTTATTTTTCCAACACAATCTATGCCCATATTGGTGCGTGATATCAGTTATTTGATACCCATGACCTATTTTTTGAAAATAGTACGGGGCATCATCCTTAAAGGGATGGGTTTTTATGATCTCATCGGTCAGGTCTGGCCCTTATTGCTGATGGCCTTTTTGGTGATTCTATTTAGCATACGGCGTTTTTCAAAACGGATGGCTTAAAGGGGGAATTATGTCCAAGTTAAAATTTTTATTTTTAGGAATGTCTGTATTTATGGTTTATCTGGCGATACGCACCTCCATGCAAAGCGATGTGTTCCATTTGCCTCTCGTAGTGCTCAATGAGCCGTGGTTTAAGACGACCTTGGTGGATTTTTATTTTAATATCACCATCATTTCTTCCTGGATGATTTATAAGGAGAATGATTGGATTAGATCAATCCTTTGGATTGCAGCTTTCATTTTATTGGGAAGTATCGCAACGGGATTTTATGTTTTTCTGCAGTTGAATGCCCTGAGGCAAGGCCAGCGTATTGAGGATGTCTTATGCCGTCGTTTGCCGCGCTGATGCTTCAGGCCTGGGGCCTGACAGCGGTTTTGATGTTGATTTTTTGGCTGATAGGTATTAAAACCAAGAATGCCGGATGGGTGGATATTGGGTGGGCGCTTGGTTTGGCGGCCGCTGTATGGTTTTATGCTTTCTCGACAGATGGTTTGCCGCTGAGGCATTGGCTGCTTGTTTTAGCGGTCAGTTTCTGGGCTTTGCGTTTAATCAATCACTTGCTCGTTCGGTTTATTGCGGAAGGTCATGAAGACAAGCGGTATCAGAAGATCCGTGCTGAATGGAAAACCAATCAAGATTTTAAATTCTTTTTCTTTTTTCAGTTCCAGGCTTTCTTGGATGTTGTTTTATCAACCTGCTGGTTAGTTCCCATGCGTAATGCAGCTCCAGGCTTAGGTGCATGTGAGATTGTTGCGGTTTTGATTTGGATCACTGGTTTTGTGGGTGAATCCATGGCAGATCATCAGTTGAGGATTTTTAAGGCTGATCCTCTTAATCGAGGCAAGACTTGTCAGAAGGGGCTTTGGTACTATTCACGCCATCCAAATTATTTTTTTGAATGGCTGATATGGGTTGCCTATGCGGTTTTTGCGCTGAATAGCCCTTGGGGATGGATTTCTTTTATTGCGGTTGCATTGATGTATCATTTTTTAATGAATGTTAGTGGGGTTCCCTTGGCTGAAGCACAGTCCTTGCAATCCCGCGGGGATGAATACAGGCGGTATCAGCAGACGACGAGCATGTTCCTGCCATGGTTTAAACGCAATATAAATGGATAAGATTACAGGAAGGCGGCTTGGATGTCAGATAACAAAGGCATAAATAAAATAAGTGATAAGCTATTGGCATCCGTTGTTCGTTTTTCAGAAGATTCCATTATTATTACGACCAAGGATTTAGATTTTCCTGGTCCACAGATCATTTATGTTAATCCGGGTTTTACCAGGATGACAGGTTACTTCCCACAAGAGGTCATAGGAAAAACGCCAAGGATTTTTCAGGGCCCTAAAACAGACAAGTCTGTATTGAAAAGATTAAAGAATGATTTGTTGGCAGGAGAAGTATTTTATGGTCAGGCCATCAATTATCGTAAAGATGGTTCAGAATTTTGGAATGAATGGCATATTGAACCTATTAAGGATGATTTCGGAAAGGTTCAGTATTATGTGGCGATACAACAGGATATAACAAAAAGAAAGAAGATTGAACAATCCATCGAGCAGAAGAATTCCGCTTTAAAAGAAATTTTAGAGCAGATTGAAATTGAGAAAAAGAATATCAAGGATGAAGTGATTCTCAATGTGGAAGAGGTTTTATTGCCTGCCTTCAAGAAATTACGAAGGAAAGGTTCAGCGCTTGATGTAAAATATCTCGATGTGATAGAATCAAACCTAAAGCATCTGACATCATCTTTTGGAATGAATGTTTCCCAAAAGAAATTCAAACTTTCGCCTCGTGAAGTGGAAATTGCTAATCTCATTAAAAATGGGATAAGTAGTAAAGAAATATGTGGCATGTTAAACATTTCATTTAAAACAGTTGAAACTCATCGAAACAAAATACGTAAGAAATTGGATATCTTGAATAAAGATATCAATCTAACCAGTTACCTTCAAATGCTTTAGGGAATAAGTGATTAATTTTATACCATGTATATAGAACTACATGATATATACATAGTAAAGCAGCGTTGACCATTGGAATCCATCTGTTATTCTCAAAGTAGCAGAAGAAACAGGGGGTCAATATGTTCAAGAGCAATGTTCAGAAAATATTTCAAATTCACCCATCCATCTTCCTAGCGTTTTTGTTTTTAATTTCATTTAATGCTCACGCCGCAGAGATTTCAGGGGTTTGGTTTGATGAGAATTATGTAGATCATGGTATTAACATGTCTCTTCAAGGTATAGGAATAAAAAGACTTCTTTTCTTTAAAGCCTTTGCCGCAGGATTTTATAGTGAGCAAGGTCATGACATAGATTTATTAGATAATTGCCCTAAGCGGATAGAGGTTGAGTATTTCGTTAATATCCCTGGGGAAAAGCTTAATAATTTTACCATTGAAGTCATGAAAAATAATGTCAGTGAATTTGAATTGGGATCATTAAAAGAAAAGATTCGAGAGATGGGAAAATATTTTGTGGACTTAAAGCCAGGGGACAGATTTTCTCTGACGTATATTCCTTCAGTTGGGACTAAATTTGTTCATAATGGTCACTTAGTTGGGATCATTAAAGGTGGTGAATTCGCCAAAGCACTTTTTTCAGTGTGGATCGGGAAGAGACCTTTTGATGATCGTTTAAAAGAACAGGTGCTTGGTTTAAACCGGGCCTAACAACAAAAGAGGGTGATTTTCTAAATGCAAATTTTTAAGTTTGAAAGGATTCAGCTTCTTCCTATAACCATCGAACAGGCATGGGCCTATTTTTCAAATCCCAATAATCTCTCAGAGCTAACTCCGCCGGAACTTGCCTTGCATATCAAAAGTCTATCGTGTGCTGAGATTTATAACGGCTTGATGATTGAGTATACAGTCAAGCCTTTGCTCGGAATGGAAATGCCATGGGTTTCGGAGATAAAGCATGTTGTTCGGCCATTTTCCTTTGTCGATGAACAAAGGGTGGGACCGTATAAACTTTGGTATCATCAGCACATATTAAAACCAAAGGGGGATAAGCTTGAGGTGATTGATCAAATTTATTATGGCTTACCTGGGGGCCCGCTAGCATTTTTGTTAAACCATTTCTTAATCAAAAGGAAGCTTAATGAGATATTTGCGTTTAGAAAAAAAGTGCTGGCTGAGAAGTTTTATTAGAGGTCATGTAGATATTCATATAAATAGACAGGTATCAATCGCATTTCTATTTTTATTGATTTTGACTAGTATGGGGATTAGTTCTTCCCATGCTAGTGAGATTCTTACATTCGGACCTAAGGAAACCAGGATAGATGGATCGATCCCTTATTCAGTCATCGGAAAGTATAAAGCACAGTTTAAATCTTTTAAAGGGACCATCATTTTGGATAATGCTTCAATGATTCAATCAGTGGGCTTAGAGATTGAGGTCAACAGCATTACATCCAATTGTCCTTGGTGTGACAAAATTGTTCGATCAAGGAAATTATTGAACACGGCGAAGTATCCGGAGATTATTTTTAAAAGTCGTAAGATTATCCATGATGAAGAAGGTTTTAAGGTTAAAGGTATTCTCGAAATGCATGGCATCAGGAAGGTCATGAACTTTCCGTTTAAATTTGAAATCATTTATGATCGCAAAAGTCACGAGAATTTACTCGAAGTTCATGGTTCTTGGGTTATCAATCGAAAGGACTTTAATATTATTTGGAACAAGCTTTTAGACCGAGGAGGCCTTCTCGTTGGTGATGAGATGACAGTTAAATGGGGGATTCAGGCATTTTTAAAAAGGGAGAAAATATGAAAAGATTAGGTCTTCTTTTTATAGTGTTGATAGTAATGTCTTCATCTTTGGCAAGGGCAGAGCAAGGGCCTGCCCAAAAATTCTACCGTGGAATTGTCAATATCGTTACGGCTCCCATTGAAGTTCCGAAGCAAGCCCGCGCCTATTGGATCAAGGGGGCACAAATCACGCCGCACATCCTTGTTTGGATTTTTTCAGGAGCGGTTTGGGGAGTTGTCGAAGGTGTCAAGAGAATGGGATCAGGTGTTTGGGATATTGTCAGTTTTCCTGTTAACAAACCAGAGGGGTATGAGCCTTTATTTAAACCCGATTTTGTGTTTAATGATTGGCCCAGGAATCCCAAAAGTGGAAGATAATAATGGATCAGAAACATAGAGATCAAAAGATTATTGTTTTAGGAGCAACCGGTTATGTTGGCGGAAGGCTTGTGCCTAAATTATTGGAAGAGGGATATTTTGTTAGGGCCTGCGGGCGTTCTAAGGAAAAACTTAAAAGTAGATTTTGGGCGAATCATCCTAAGGTTGAACTTGTTGAAGTGGATGTTCAAAACCCGCCGTCCTTGAGCAGGGCACTTAATGGTATTGACATTGCTTTTTATTTGATTCATTCGATGAACCCCGAGAGTTCTGACTTTGAGCATGCCGATAGACTTGCAGCTAATAATATGGCTTGGATCAGTCAGCATAGTGGCTTAAAACGGATTATCTATTTAGGCGGGCTCGGCGAAGATAATCATGATCTAAGCAAACATTTAAAATCACGTCATGAAGTTTCTGAAATCCTTAAATTAGGGACAGTTCCTGTAACAGAATTTCGAGCAGCCATGATTATTGGGTCTGGCAGTGCCTCTTTTGAGATTTTGAGGTATTTAGTTGAACGCCTTCCTATCATGATAACGCCTCGTTGGGTTAATACCCCTAATCAGCCCATTGCGATTAGGAATGTCATTGAATATCTTTGTGGATGCATCACAAAGGAAGAAACAAAGGACAAGACCTTTGATATCGGTGGTAACGAAGTGGTTTCCTATCTTCAATTAATGAGGATATATGCAGAAGAAGCTGGTTTAACCCGACGATGGATCATTCCCGTCCCATTCTTAACACCTCATTTAAGTTCACTTTGGATTCATCTTGTCACCCCTGTTCCAAGTTATATTGCCCGTCCATTAGCAGAAGGCTTAAGGAATCCTGTGATTTGCCAAGATGAGAGGATTAAGAAAATTATCCCTCAAGAAATTCTGGATTGTAGAGAAGCTATAAAACTGGCTTTGTGGAGGATTCATCATAATGATGTCCCAACGTCCTGGGTGGATGCGGGGAAAGTGGCTGATAATGCCTTGGCTCAGCAGGGGGATCCTAAATGGGCAGGTGGCACTATTCTAGAAGATCGACGTCAGAGAATCATTAAAGCCTCAAAGGAGAAGATTTGGAGTATTGTTTCACGCATTGGAGGGCAAAGAGGATGGTATCATGGGACATGGTTATGGGCTTTACGAGGATTCATTGATCGCATGGTCGGTGGTGTAGGCTTGGGAAGAGGCCGGAGAAATTCAGAGAATATTCTCAATGGAGATGCTCTAGATTTTTGGCGTGTGATAAGCGTTAAAGAGAATGATCATTTATCATTAATCGCTGAGATGAAATTGCCGGGGTTTGCTTCATTGGATTTTCGAATCAGGCCGATTGGTTTGGAGAGCTGTGAGTTGATTCAGCTTGCCCGCTTTCACCCCAAGGGTTTGGCAGGCATCCTTTATTGGTACGCACTTGTACCTATTCATGAATATATTTTTGGTGGGATGATCAATAAAATATCCCAGTTGTCAGAACGAGAGATGTAGATTTGTTCTTGAAGTTGTTAACCTACTATTTTTAGAATACAATATCCGTAATATAAACATTAAGGATTGGAGAAATATGAAAATATTAGTTCCTTTGTCATCGGGATTATTAGAACGAGGGCTATTACCGGATTTGGTTTTGCGTCAGGGGATTCGTAGTCTCTTGTGTCAGAAATTATTGGATGAGGCACGCGGCGGCATAGAAGCAGGTCAGGCACGGCTTATGACCTTGATTGATCATATGTATGCCGCACCGATTGCGATCAATACCAAGGAAGCCAATGAACAGCATTATGAACTGCCGACCAAGTTTTTTGAATATTGCTTGGGCAAGCATTTAAAATACAGCTCTTGTTATTTTCGTCACGGAAAAGAGACTTTAGACCAGGCTGAAGAGGATATGTTAACCATCACCTGCGAGCGTGCAGGCCTTTTTGATGGGCAGCATATTTTAGAATTGGGTTGCGGTTGGGGGAGTCTGTCTTTGTTTATGGCCGCGCGCTACCCACAAGCCCGTATCACGTCAGTTTCAAACTCGGCGACACAGAAAATCTACATTGATGAACAAGCCCAGAGTCGTGGGATCAAGAATTTAACAGTCATCACTTGTGATATGAACTCATTTAGTATTCATGAAAAATTTGATCGCATAGTGAGTGTTGAAATGTTTGAGCATATGCGTGGTTGGCCCAAGTTATTGGAAAAGGCAGCCTCTTTCTTAAAATCTGACGGGAAATTGTTCATTCATATTTTTACCCATCGTCAATATGCTTATTTGTACAATGATCAGGATGAGGGTGATTTTATAGGAAAATATTTCTTTACCGGCGGTATCATGCCTTCGGATGATTTGCCGCTGTATTTTCAAGACCACTTTTTACTGGAAGATCATTGGCAGATTTCCGGCAAACATTATGCCAAGACCGCCGAGTGTTGGCTGAAAAACATGGATGCCCACCGTGAGGACATCATGCCCATCCTGCAGAACAGCTATGGTGCCAAAGAAGCATTGAAGTGGTGGCATTATTGGCGCGTTTTTTATCTCTCCTGCGCCGAGCTATGGAATTACAAGAACGGTACGGAATGGATCGTCAGCCACTACCGTTTCCACAAACGATAAATAATTCTTGGTTCCTAAGGAAGATCAGATCTTTATGCAAACAATAGCGATTATAGGTACTGGCATTTCCGGGATGAGTGCGGGTTATTTCCTGCGTGGCATGTTTGACATTACCTTTTATGAGAAAGAAGACTACGCCGGAGGGCACACCAATACCTTGACGGTTAAAGAAGGGGATGAGGATATTTATATCGACTCTGCTTTCATGGTTTATAACGAGCCGACCTATCCCTTACTGACACGGTTGTTTAAGGAATTAAATGTCGAAACTAAGACAACGTCTATGTCATTTAGCGTGCAGCATTTGCCCTCAGGATTGGAATATTGCGGTACTGGTTTTAATGGACTTTTTGCTCAGCGTCTGAATCTTTTCAATCCTCCGTACATTCGAATGCTTTTAGAGATTGATCGCTTCCGAAAAGAAGCTATTGAAGTTTTGGATAATCCTTCTTTTAGCAGCTGGACATTATCCCGCTATATAAGGACTAAGGGTTATAGTGAAGATTTCTTACAGAAATTCTTAATCCCTATGAGCTCGGCAGTGTGGTCAACCCCGGTTGATGCCATGCTGGAATTCCCGGCAGAGTCTTTGGTGCGTTTTTTTAACAATCATCGCTTCCTAAGCTTGGAAGGGCAATTAGCCTGGCGTACCTGTGTTGGTGGCAGCCGTCAGTATCGTGAAAAACTGATGACAGCCTTTAACCCTCGCGTATGGACCAAGCGGGCAGCGGTTAAAATAAAACGTGAGGCCGGCAAGGTAACTGTCATGGATTCAACAGGTCAGTCAGCAAGTTATGATAAAATTATTCTAGCTTGCCATGCCGATGAGGCCTTGAAATTATTAACTGACCCTACCGTTTTGGAATCTTCTTTATTAAGCAAGTTCCCTTACTTGGTCAATAAAGCCACCTTGCATACCGATGAGCGCGTCATGCCAAAGCTCAAAAAGGTTTGGTCTTCATGGAATAATAGGATTGAGAATGATCGTCTCGGAGCATCGGCGACATCAACGATCTATTGGATGAATAGCTTGCAGGGGGTATCCAAGAAAAAGAATTATTTTGTTTCCATTAATGATCCAGGCCTGATCGATCGGCACAAGATCATATGGGAAAAGAATTATACTCATCCTTTGTTCACGGTGGAAACGCAGGAGGCGCAGCCTCATTTGCACGAATTAAATCAAAACCGGACGACGTTTTTTGCAGGGGCTTATTTTTACTTCGGTTTTCATGAAGATGGCCTAAGAGCCGGGCTGGAAGCGGCGAGGGCGGTGGCTGGCGCTGAGGTGTGGCCATGAACTCATGCCTTTATGAATGCACCATTATGCATGATCGTCATAGCCCGCGGCGTTACAAGTTTGTTCATAAGATTTTTATGTTCTATCTGGATTTGGATGAGCTTCCTCAATTGTCTCGATTAAGCTGGCTTTTGGGGTACAATCAGCGTCGGGTTTATGATTTTAATGATCAGGATCATATCTCTGCCGGTTTTCCGTCAGTCAAAGAAAATATCAGAGCTTATTTGAAGGCTCAAGGCGTAGGGGAGAAAATAAAACGTATCCAATTAATGACCAATGTGCGTACTTTTGGGTTTATCTTTAATCCGGTTTCATTCTATTTTTGTTTTGATGCGGATGAGAATCCTGTTTGTGTGGTCAGTGAGATCGGAAATACTTTTGGGGAATTGAAATATTTTTACCTGGGGCCTGAAACACAAAAGGCTCAGGCATTCTCTGATCGTCAAGTAAAGTATTATTACATTTCACCGTTTACAGACCTGGACAATGTATTAGATTTTAGAATACAGGTGCCTGATGATCGTTTGAATATCACCATCGACACACTTAAGAACGGGGAAAAGTTTTTTTGGTCATCAATGACTGGCCCTCGTCGAAAGATAAAGACATCGACACTGATGTGGTATACGGTCAAGTATCCTTTGGTGACATTCAAGGTGATTTTTCTGATTCACTGGCATGCGGCAATGCTTCATTTCATTAAGAAGGTGCCACATCAGGCCAAGGAAGACAATCCTCAACTACAAAAAGAGGTTCACCGTGCCTGGATTAAAAATTGATATGACTTTCTCGGAGAAAGTGATCGACAAGGTCTTTACTCCTTTGAAATTGGGCCAATTGACGATCAAATGGCCTGATGGCACACAAAAGATTTATGGCCAAGAGTCTGATGGCATCACGGCGGAGATCAACGTTCGGCGTCATGATTTCTTTAAAAAATGCCTGCTTTACGGGGATGTAGGTTTTGGAGAGGCCTATGTTGACGGAGATTGGGACACACCAAATTTGGCTGCTGTGATCGAGTGGATGATTTTGAATGTGGAACATCATCCGACTTTAATGGCAGATGCATCCCGAAACAGCCAGGTCAATTGGTTCAGGCTTTTTAATACGTGGGCTCATAAATTACGTGATAATACCCTGATGGGCAGTCGCAATAATATTTCTGCTCACTATGATCTGGGCAATGACTTCTTTAAGACATTTTTAGATGCATCCATGGCCTATTCTTCTGCCTATTTTATAAATCCTGACCAATCTTTGCACAATGCCCAGGTCACTAAATTTGATATCTGGTGCAAGAAATTAAGGCTTAAATCAACTGATCGTGTGCTAGAAATTGGTTGTGGCTGGGGAGGCTTTGCAGTCTATGCGGCTCGACACTATGGTTGTCATATCACCTGCATCACGATTTCAAGTGAGCAATTTGATTACTGCCGGGAATTAATTAGCAAGGAAGGCTTGCAAGATAAGATTGACTTGCAATTTGTGGATTACCGGCATGTAAAGGGATTGTATGATAAGATAATTTCGATCGAGATGATCGAGGCGGTTGGTCATAAATTTTTGCCGGTGTATTTTAAACAGATCCATCATCTTCTTAAAAGAGATGGGGTGGTTGGTTTGCAAATGATTTTATCACCTGATCATCGTTATGATAGTTTTCGAAAGAATGTGGATTTTATTCAGAAACATGTTTTTCCAGGAAGCTTATTACCCTCTTTAAGGGCTATTCAGCAGGCTATTCATCGAAGCGGGATCTTATGCGTCTTTGATTATGAAGATATTTCTTTTAGTTATGCGACGACATTAAAGATGTGGCGTGAAGAGTTTAACCGTAACCGCTCCAAGGTTGAAGCCTTGGGTTTTGATGAAGCTTTCATCCGCAAGTGGAATTATTATTTGTCTTATTGCGAAGCGGCCTTTAGAATGCGTAATATTGCTGTTTCACAGGTTGTTTTAGCACGGCCTAATAATTATCTTCTCGTTTAAGAATAAGGGCACTGGCCTAACCTAATCAATGAAAAAGTTCGTGGAATTCTAATTAAGGAGAACAGTATGTCAGAAGAAAAAAAAGAAGGAAGCTGCTGCAGTTCACAAGGATGTGGTTGTAGTAAAGGGATCAAAATGCTCGTTGCTATTTTAATAGGGGCTTTTATTTTTGTTTCAGGTATGTGGTTTGCCAAAGCTCATTGTTGCCATATGGGTGGCGGTAATTATTGCCCCTTTAGCGCTCCTGCGACGAAATAATATTGGAGAGACCTGCATTTACGCCTGATGTGCTGGTTCAATATGCACCAGCACATCAGCAATGCCTAAGGTAGCGTTCATGAGAGCGTTTTTGACTTCATGCCCGATAAAATGTGCCTCGTGCACCTTCATATCACCGTTGACTTCGACGTGGATATCGATAAAAAGGCTTAGCCCGCTTTTGCGAACACGGCATTTCTCAATAGCAGTCACCCCAGCGACGCTTCCGGCGATGCTGCGAATAGTTTCCTCAGTCTCCGGGTCTGGTGCGTAGTCCATAATTTCTTTGACCGACTGCCTGAGCATACTAATGCCGTTAAAAATGATGATCCCGCTGGCGACCAACGCTGCCCAATCATCCGCACTTTCATAACCCTTGCCCCCGATGTTCGCGATAGATATCCCTATAAAAGCCGCCACGGAGGTCAGGGCATCAGATCGATGATGCCATGCTTCTGTCTTAATGGAGAGGCTGTTGACAGATTCCCCGACTGAGAAAATAAACCGAAATAGTATTTCTTTAGTCACTATAACAACAATTAGGACGATCAAGGTAAAAGCTGCCGGCGTGTGGTGAGGCTGCATGATCTCAAGGACGCTTTTGATTGCAATGCCGATACCAACGAACACAAGGGCTAGTGATACAGTCATGGCTGCCAGGGATTCAGCCTTGCCGTGGCCATAGGGATGGTTTTCATCTGCAGGAATAGATGATATCTTAATCCCTCCTAATACTACTGCCGAAGAAAAGATATCGAGAGTAGACTCAATGCCATCTGCCAATAATGCGTAAGAATTCCCTAAAATACCAGCGACGATTTTAATGGCCGCCATGATAACGTTGGATGAGAGCCCAATCAATACTGTGCTCACCCCGCGATCAAAACGGTTTTGGCTCTTGGAAGCAGGAGAAGTCATATCCTAATCTTAAATCATCCCCCACGATCACGCAAGCAGTCTCAGGAATTAAATTTAGTTCCATCTCTAACGCATGCATAGCTTGAGATTAATGTTGCACATTACCATTTATTTGATTAGTTCAAAAAGAATTTAAGACAAATAGCACCTTTGAATGACGAATTGTAAGTGATAAGTTTGCTCTTTTTGCGACTGTGTCATTTTTAGACAAAAGTTTCTTGTTGTTTCGGGAATCCTGAGGCTTTAGGCCGAGGGATGGCTGAACATGTTTGAGCTATAAAGTTCCAGAGAACTTTATAGCGAGTTGTTCAGACACCGGAACAACAGAAAAACTTTTGGCGTTAAGAAAATGACTTTCAGGAGCAAAAAGAGCAAACTTATCGCTTACAATGGGTCCTTCGCTTATGTCGCTTGACGGATTTAAGACCTTGGTTATAATGAGAAAAATTTAAACCCATTTATAGAGGATTGATATGAGCAATCAGGTGATTTCTTTTGATTATGTGTTAACGGCTAAAGGTGGTAAGGTTATTGATGCTTCGGCTAAGGGTAAACCATTGATATTTATATCAGGACTTGGACAAATCATTCCTGGTTTGGAAACTATCTTGTTGGCCATGGAAGTCTCCCAGAAGAAAACAGTGACCATTGAGGCCAAAGAAGCCTATGGCGTTCATGATGAGCGTTTGATCTATAAGGTCGATCGTTCTAAATTGCCGACGGCAGAGATCAAGGTGGGCGATATGTTTGAGGTTGGCGAGGGTGAAAATTATTCTCCTGTCACCATCACCGCCATCAACGCTGAAGAAATCACTTTGGATGGCAATCATCCTTTGGCTGGAGAAGATCTGACATTTGCGGTTGAACTTGTTGACAAAAGAGCAGCCACTCCTGAAGAGTTGACTCACGGTCATGTGCATGGGGCTGGCGGCTGTCATCATTAAGGATATTATGAATGTGGCCGTCATTGGGGCTTCTGATAAGCCGGAACGTTTTTCTTATCAAGCCCTGGCGTTATTAAAACAAAAAGGGCATAAAGCCTTTCCTGTTCATCAACGTCTGAAAAACATTGATGGGATGACTGTCTATCCTTCTATCAAGGACATTAATGAGCCTATTGATACGGTGTCCTTGTATGTGGCTGCGGATATTTCTACGGCCATCGCATCCGACATTCTCGGTATTAAACCTAAGCGTATCATTTTTAATCCTGGGGCAGAGAATCCGGATATGGCAAAAAAGGCCCAAGCCCAAGGGATTGCCACCATGGATAATTGCACCTTGGTGATGCTAAGAAGTGGGATATTCTAAGAATAATGCGTTATCAGCGCGTACTAGTCCCAATTCTTATTGGGTGGTATTTGATCTTGATCTTAGGGCATTATTTTCATCAACGCCCTTTGTGGAATGATGAACAATGTGTTTTAAATAGCATCCTTCAGTTAAAATCATCGGCCCTGTTTACCAGGTCTCTGCTCAACGATCAGGCTTTTCCTCGTTTATATCTGTGGTTTATCCAACAATTTTCAAGTCTTTTTAATCAAAGTCTCTTAGCGTTAAGATTCTTTTCCTTGGTCGCTATGATGGGGGCTTTCTTTGTTTGGCTTAAAGTGGCCCGTCGAATCTTAGATCAATCATGGGATTTTCTCTTATTCATAGGGTGCTGGGGCGCTTCCATTCCGTTGGTCTATTATGCAGCTGAGCTAAA
>Ga0302280_1000844_pt1 | contig 26469 bp, 29 predicted proteins | sample III_Fen_E1_1_FD_198771 | JGI IMG/M metagenome (GOLD analysis project Ga0302280, IMG submission 198771) | Peat permafrost microbial communities from Stordalen Mire near Abisko, Sweden - III_Fen_E1_1 | ecosystem: Environmental > Terrestrial > Soil > Wetlands > Permafrost | place: Sweden: Abisko... | reverse complement strand
TTCTTGCTTATCAAGCCGCCAGCGAATCCGTCGGGATAGCCGCAGTCGCCCTCAATCCAGACTTTCATGCCGCGTTTCTTGCATTCCTGAACGACGGTCTTTACCAAGTCCATATATTCTGGCGAGAGATACGCGGGTTTTACGCCACGCGAATTGTTGATCATATAAACGCCGCCGCCGCTTTCATAAATTTTTTCAATGTCAGAGATGATGCGCTCCTTGCTCTGCTGTCCGCCCCAAATGGCCCAATGGATGGCGCTGTATTCCTTCTGCGGTTGGGCAAATAATGCGGTGGCCTCGGCGACTGTGGGCATGGTGATTTCCCGGTAAGGCTGGTCGCCATAAAGCGTCAATGAAACAAAACACAGCAGCGCAAATATATTTTTTTTCATCGCTTATTCGGGCATGTCCTGATCATGTTTTATAGTATTAAACCTGTGTTTTGAATGTGAAACAGAACTTTCAAAATGCGGTCAAAGTTCGTGATTCAACAAGCCAGACGTTTTAGCTTTGCGCAAGGTTTCGTATAGTCTGTTGGAAGGGCATTTGGAGATTAAGCTTCGGTAAACCTATTAAATCCTTGGAAAAACCGCTCAGTTTTGAACGATGAAACCCAAAGCAGAGCCGGCACGTCTTGCTTCGTGAACCATGAACATGAAAACTCCCAAATCATTCTTGATTATTCTGTTTGCCCAAGTCGCGTTATTCGGCTTGACCCCAATTCTTGTGGCGGATGATGCTGCACTTTCCGCCAAACAGTATCTCATTACTGATTTTGGCGCGGTCGCAGACGGCAAGACGGTGAACACGAAGTCGATTCAATCGGCCATTGACCGCTGTGCGAATGACGGCGGCGGTGTAGTTGTCGTGCCGCAAGGCACATTCTTGAGCGGCGCGCTGTTTTTTAAGCAGGGCGTCAACCTGCTTGTAGAAAAAAACTCAATGCTCAAAGGCACGGCCAATCCGGACGACTATCCGCAGGTCAACACACGCTGGGAAGGCGTCGAACGCAAATGGACCTGTGCATTTCTCAATTTCAATGACATGACCAACGTGCGGGTCAGCGGCGAAGGGACAATTGACGGTTCCGGCGATGTCTGGATGCAACGTGGAGGTATCCGCGGAAGGCGTGGTGGGCCAAACCAATTTCCTGGGCAGACCAATGTCCAGGCTGTCGCGCAGATCCCCGCCACTGTGCCGGCAAACATGGTCCCAAATGCATCCGCGACAAACGCCGTTCCGCGCCGTGGCCGTCCACGGATGATTTGCTTCACCAATTGCCGGAATGTCCGCATCGCCGACTTGCATCTGCAACAGCAGGCCGTATGGTGTCTGCACTTTTTGTATTGTCAGGACGTAGTCGCGGACAATCTCAACATACGAGCCATCGAGCGAATTCCCAGTTCTGACGGCATCGACGTTGACTCAAGCCGCAATGTTCTAATTACCCGCTGCGACATCGCCTGCAACGATGATGACATCGCCATTAAATGCGGCAAGGATGCGGACGGACTGCGTGTTAACCGTCCTTCGGAAAACATCACCATCAGCGACTGCACGATTGGCGTGGGCGGTGGGATTACGATGGGTTCGGAAGTCAGCGGCTCAATTCACCATGTTGTGGTCAAGGATTGCAAATTTACCGGCACCGACAACGCGGCGCGATTCAAATCACAGCCCAGCCGAGGCGGCGTGATAGATGACATCACCTATCGCGACATTCAACTCAACAATGTCCGTCAGGCTTTCGTGTTCGACATGGCCTGGCGATTGGTGCCGCCCATCCTTCCGCCCGCAAAGATTCTTACCGTGGTTAGCAACGTGCAGTTCATCAATTTTTCCGGCAACGTCCAGTCTGCGGGTGACATACGCGGCATGAAAGGCAGCCCGATTCAGAACGTCAAATTCGTGAACTGCAAGTTTACTGCGCGCCGCGGACTTGTCCTGCAGAATGTAAAAGACGAGGATGTTTCAGGCCTCGACCTCAAAGTTACCGCCGGAGATCCGATCATTCGGCAAGATTCGACGACGCAGCCTGCGGCACAGATGTAAAGAATCTCTGCAAAATCCTGTCCCGAATGCGCCGGCTCTAATTTCCAGACTTCATCCTCTGCAAACAATGTGTGAGATAAGGCAGAAGTTGTTTTTTGCGCGAAACCACGTTGCTCAGTTCAAACACTCCCGGCTCCGGTTCGGGATAATCAATCCGGTCAACAAATTTTTTATGCCCGGCGAGAAGCATGAGCGATTGCTGGGTGGTCACATTCGTCACCAGAAGCGCGGAGAAAAAGTAATTCCGTCCGTGCCGATAATCTTCCAGCGCGGCAAGCAGCTCGTCCTTGCGCTTCCAAAATTGGTAAAAGCCGACTTCCTCGATCTGCGCCACGCTGAATGTTGCCCCATTTTCCCGGTATTCCTTCGCATCGGTCGTGATGGCTTGCGGCGCGGGCTTGAGCGTGAGCAGCGAGCCGGATGCAAAAAGTTTTTCAGTGAATTCGCGCGCGTTGATTTCTGCGATTTTTTCCAGCCTGGCCAGAATTTCCGAATCGCGCGCCGTCGTCGTGGGCGAAGTCAAATTGAGCGTGTCGGAAACGAGTCCGGCCAGAAGCAATCCTGCAATTGGCTTGGGAAGTTCGACGCCATGCCGGAAAAAACAGTCCGCAACAATCGTGCTGGTCGAGCCGACGGGTTCATTCCGAAACAAGATCGGCTGCTGCGTCGTCATCGAGCCGAGCCGGTGATGGTCAATGATTTCCAGAATCTCCACTTCATCCGCGCCCTGAACGGCCTGCGACAATTCGTTGTGGTCCACCAAAATCAGTTTGCGTTCGACAGGCTTGAGAAAATCCGCCTTCGACAGCACTCCGACCGTTCGGCCTTCCTCGTCTGTCACCGGAAATGCCGCGAAGCCCGACGACGCGGCTTCGGCGCGCACGGCGTTCAAGTGGGCGTCTTCGCGGAAAGAAAGAAACTCCTCGTTCAGCATGTGCCGGATGGCGACCGCCGAGCGGCAGAGCGACGCTGTCGTGGAAGAATCGTGCGGTGATGTGATGAGGCTCACGCGGTTTTGCTGGGATGCTTCAAGAATGTGCGGCTCGACCGCCATTCCGCCCGTCACGATCAACACCCTCACGCCTGCGTTGATTGCGAGATGCTGGATATCCATGCGGTCGCCGACGACCACGACGAGTTTTTCCGGCTGATAACGTTTCAGCCGCTCCGCAAAGGATTCCAGCTTCATCGCGCCGATCATCAAAATCAAATCTTCCTCGCGCTCCGTTTCATGGCCGGTCAACAGTTTGCCGCCCAGCGTTTTCGCCAGATTGTCCAGCGACGACAGCACGCGCCGCGAATCAACCAGCCGGTTCGCCGCAGGAAACAAAAATTTGCTCAGCTTGAACAGCGAAAGCAGGCCGCGGCATTTTCCTTTCAGGTCCAGCACCGGCAGCACGCGTATGTCGTGCTCGTCCATCAGGCCGAGCGCCTCGGCGGCGGTCGCGTCCGGCGGCACGCTCAGGACCTCCGGCTGCATCACGTCACGCACCTTTGGCGAAACATCGGCGATGAATCGCGGCGACGGGACGCCGAATGTGTTCAGCACAAAATCAATCCGCTCGTTCGTGTCTCCGCAGCGCGCGGCGACGGCCTCAGGCATGCCCGTGCGCCGCTTGAATTCCGCGTAACCGATGGCCGAGCAGATCGCATCCGTGTCCGGGTTGCGGTGGCCTATGACAAAAATTTCGGTCATGGAAAATTATTTCAACGCCGCCAGCACTTCTGCGGCGTGCTCGTCCGGTTTCACCAGCGGCCAGATTTTTTTAATTCTGCCGTCCGGCCCGATGAGAAATGTCACGCGATGAACGCCAAGATATTTCCGGCCCATGAAGCTTTTCTCGCCCCAGACGCCGTAAGCCTGGACAATCTTTTTGTCCTCGTCCGCAAGCAGCGTGAACGGCAGTTTGAATTTCTCCACGAACTTGTCGTGGGACTTCACAGAATCGGGACTGACGCCGAGGACGATTGCGCCGGCTTTTTTGAAATCGGCAAAATAATCACGGAAAGCGCACGCCTCCTTGGTGCAGCCCGGCGTGTCGTCCTTCGGATAAAAATAGAGGATGACGTTCTTGCCAAGGTAATCCGCAAGGGAAATTTTCCCGCCGCCGCTTGTGTTCACGGAAAATTCCGGCGCCTTGGCACCTTCCTTTAATTTCAATTCAATTGCTTTTGCCATAAATTACTGGCCACAGATTTGCACAGATGAAACACAGATAAAACTAAAAATCTTTGCAGCGCCTTTTTCAGATCTGTTTTTATCCGTGCCCATCTGTGGCCTATGATTTTGTCGCGGAACTGTCCGGATGCGAACCAAGCTGTTTCACGCCGTCCCAAACGTAAAGCAATCCAGAAACTCCGGTGAAAATTCCAGCGCCAAGAATCCAGATTCTCAAAAGGCCGTAATGAAAATCCCAGCGCAGCAGAATCCAGCTTACCGCCAGCATTTGCAAAACCGTGGCCAGCTTGCCGGTGAGCCTCGGACGCACTTTGACTTTTCCGACGGTATAATGAATGACGACAACCCCCACGAGCAGCAGCAAATCGCGCCCGATGATTGTTCCCGTGAGCCAGAGCGGAATCTGGCGGAGATACGGCTCGCTGTCGAAGCTCAACAGCACCACGCCGGAGACAAGAAGCAGCTTGTCCGCGAGCGGGTCGAGGATTTTCCCCAGCTCGCTGATCTGGTTGTAGCGCCGCGCGATGTAGCCGTCCACGCCGTCCAAAATCGCCGTGACCGCGAACGAAAGAATCCCCAGCAACCGGTGGATTTCATTTCCCGTGCGGACGTAGTAAATCACTTCGACGACGAAAAACGGAATCAGCAGGATTCGCAGAATTGTGATTTTATTGGCGGTCGTCATCCCAGGGCAGTTTGCCACGGATTTCGCACTTTGGCACGCATGGAATCGCTTTAGCTTGAAGGCCTACACGTCACAAAGTTCCACCGCCTGCCGCAATGACGCCATCGCATCCTTGCGTTTCGGGACAAACTCCTGCGCCACGTAGCCCTTGAACCCCGTCGCCACAATCGCCTGCATGATGCGCGGATAGTTCAGCTCCTGCGACCCGTCAATCTCCGCCCGGCCCGGCACGCCGCCGGTATGATAGTGATCGAAGTATGGGTGGTTCTCGCGGATGGTGTCGCATACGTCGCCGTCCATGATCTGCATGTGATAGATGTCGTAGAGCAGCTTGAACCGTTCGGAACTGATGCGCTTGACCAGCTCCACGCCCCACGCCACATGATCGCACTGGTAATCCCCGTGGTCGCGCCGGCTGTTCAACAACTCCATGCACAGCGTCACCTTCAATTTCTCCGCCAGCGGCAGAATCTTCTTCAAACCCTTCGCGCAATTCTCCAGACCCCTGGCATCGTCCAGGCCGTCGCGATTGCCGGAGAAACAAATCAACCGCTCGTAGCCCGCCTTCGCCGTCTCCGCCAGCCGCTGTTTATAGGCCAGCACCAGCTTGTCATGATGCTCCCCGCGGTTCCACGCCTTGGTGATGCCGCCGATGCCGTCCATCTCCGGGAAGCTCACCATCGAACAGGTCAGGCCATGCTTCCGGGCCGTCTCGAACTCCGGCGGATTGAGCAGGTCAATCGCCACCAGGCCCATCTCCTTGCCGGCGGCGCAAAGGTTGTCCAGCCCGACCTTGCCATAACACCAGCGGCAGACGCTGTGATGGATGTTGCCCTTGAGCTGGATGGATTTGCGGCGTTTCATGGGAAATTGTGGCTTAACAAGCACATTATTCAATTCCGGCTGGAAATCTGCGTTTCGAAGTTTACTTCTGAGTAAACTATAACGAAGTCCTTCAGCGGAATGTCGAACTCGCCCCCTTTTGTGGTGTATCCGTTTTTTATACTGTCAGGGCCATCTGGAGTGAACGTGTTACCCCATGGATTCCAGACACGAACCAAATCTTGTTTTTGGTCGTAGCCGAGAACGGCATAGGCATGCTCACCAGCTATTTTAGGAACCATTTTGTGGCCACCAGCAACACTAGCCTTTATCAGCCTATGTTCACTTTGCGCGGCAATCAACTCTTGGCGTAAGTTGGTATATTTTGGGCTGCCGGGACGAATTCCATCAAGCTTGACCTGACGGGTTTCATGTCCTGCAAGGATTTCTATTGTTGGCCCGCTAAATTTTTCGTAGATGTTGGGTCTGTCTGATCCATCCAAGTGTAATGTTTTTGTAGATGTATCATCAGAACGCAATGTTTTGGCGAGGCTTTTTCTGTAGGCCTTTTCCAAGGCAGTCAACCAAAGCCCGTTTGTCTCGGCACTGGTAAACAAAGCAATGTCTGCATCGGTAACAAAGATTTTTATGTTCTCTCCATCTCCCAAATGAACAGTAATGAAGCCATTATCATTTTGCGAAAACATTGCTTTTACAGCAGCAGGGTCGAGATAAAAGTGCAATCTCCCAAACCTTGGTGGATGGCTTCCATGGAAGGTAAATTTTGAGGAAACAGCTCACGCGAAGTGCTCTGCAACCGTTTCAAGTGCGCCAGATAGAGCGGTTGGAAGGTCGGCGGGGTATTCAACTTCTCCGGCTTGCTTGTGTCGTCTGCGGAATCATCTTCCTCATCTGATGACTTTGTTTTTCTCAAAGGGCTGTTGACAAGATAATCCTTTGTCAGTGGCGGAAGATTGTATTTGTCGCTGCGCACGACTTTTGCGATTGCGACTAAGGCTGCAGCGGATTTACCCTGAATCTTTCGGATGGATAGCGCGGCTACGATTTCGTCCTTTGACAGCACTCCGTCACCGTTGATGTCCCATTGGCTGAAATTTTGTTCGACTACCTGCGGAAATGGGGTGGGTTTGGTGTCCTGTGCAAACGACTTGGCGAATATTCCGAAAGTTGCCATGAGAGCGAGAGTTAGTCTTGAGTTAAATGGTTTTTTCAGAAAGGGATCCTTGTTGTTATGTTCTTCTTTGCTGGCATGAATGGATGAAATCGGACTGTCGGATTTCTGTAAAGGATAATTCTCAGTCCTTGCGGACGGCCACCATCTGCCCTGCCGTGGTAGGGCGCGTCACTCCGTGCGCGCCGTCGTTTTGAACCAGAACGCCCTCGTTGGCAACGGTGGCCGTCTGCAAAGACCACATGCTACGCGACGCAATGTTGATCGCCACCCAACCGACCGCTGCCCCCGGCGCTGGATCATTCCGCGCCGACTGCGGGTTATCGGCGGGCGACTGCGGGTTAAACTCGTTCAATTATTTCCGGCGCGATTCGATTTCTGAAATCGCCCAGCGCGCGTGTTCGGCAATCAACGGCTCGGAATCGTTGACGGCTTTCTGCAAATGGGGCAGGGCGGAGTCATCGCCGGTGTTTCCCAGTGCGACGCAGACGTTCCTTAAAAACCCCCGCCGTTTCGTCCGCAAAATCGGCGAGTTGGCGAAACGGGATTTGAAACCAGCCTCGTCGAGTGAAAGTAATTCAATCAAATCCGGCTGGTCCAAGTCATTTCGCGCGTGTGATTTCATCAGCTTGCCTTTATGCGCAAAACAGTTCCATGGGCAGACCGCAAGGCAGTCATCACAGCCATAAATACGGTTGCCGATGGCGCTGCGAAATTCAACCGGGATCGAACCTTTCAATTCAATCGTCAGATAGGAAATGCATTTGCGCGCGTCGAGTTGAAACGGCGCGGTGATGGCGTTAGTCGGGCAGGCGGAAATGCAGCGCGAGCATTTGCCGCAATGATTTTTCTCCGGTGCGTCGGGTTCGAGTTCCAGCGTCGTCAAAATTTCCGCGAGAAAGATCCAGTTGCCGAGTTTGCGGCTGATGAGGTTCGAGTGTTTGCCCACAAAACCGATTCCCGCGCGTTGTGCCAGATCACGTTCCAAAACCGGCCCGGTGTCCACATACCAGAGCGAGCGGACCTTGCGGTCGGACGCCGAATCAATGAAGGCGGTTAATTGTTTTAACTGCTCGCCGAGAACATCATGGTAATCGTCAAACCTAGCGTAACGGGCGACAACGCCGTGACCGGTGACCGGTGACGGGTGACATGCATCGGGCGCTGGAAATATCTTGTCACTTGTCACTCGCCACTTGTCACTTTGCGCATAGCTCACAACCAGTGTGATGATGCTTTTTGCATCGGGCAAAACTTTCTGTGGCTCGACGCGCTTTTCCGCGTTGCGTTCGAGCCAGGACATCTCGCCATGATTTTTTCCGGCGAGCCAGGATTGAAATTGTTCCGCGCTCGCGGGTGGCGCGGCGGTGGTGAACCGGCAGTCGTCGAAGCCCAGTTCCAGCGCGTGCTGGCGGATTTTCTCTTTCATCACCGGCTGGATGTTGCGAGGCGGAACTGGTGGACGATCTGCTGCGCGACTTCGCGCACCGAGCGCAATTCCGTGTTCAGCAGAACGTCAGCCTGCTTATAAAACGGCTCGCGGGTGGCCAGCATCTCGCGGATTTTTGCCTGCGGGTCCGCGTCGTGGAGCAGGGGACGGTGCGACTGGTTTTTGACCCGCTCCCAGATTCTTTCCGGCGAGGCCCAAAGGCAGACCACGAGCGCGTGCGCCTTGAGGCTGTTGAAATTATTCGGGTTCGTCGGCAGGCCGCCGCCCGTGGCAATGACCGTCTTCGTGCGGCCCGCAAGTTCAACGACGACCTTTTCCTCCAGCGCGCGAAACGCCGGCTCGCCGTCCGCCTTGAAAATGTCGCTGATGGTGCGGCCCGTGCCGGACTGGATCATTTCGTCCGTGTCGAGGTAATGAAAATCCAGCAGCTCGGCGACAAACCGGCCCACGGAAGTCTTGCCCGTGCCCATGAAACCGATGAGCGCGAGATTGACGATGCGGCGGTCGCTTTGCATTCAACGAGTTTCAAGTTTCAAGCGCCGTGTTTCAAGCGGCAAATCTTCTTCGCCCTCATTCCCGTCCTCGTCATCGAAAATTTAAGCGGTATGGGAATGCTTTGTGCCGCTCGACAATTCGCCGTTTGCGCCTAAATTGGCTGAATGAAAATGCCGCCGCTCATACTGGCTTCCGCGTCGCCGCGACGTGCGGAACTCCTGCGCCAGTTGAAACTGGAATTCAAGGTCGTTCCCAGCGATGCGACGGAGGTTTTGGACGGGCAATTGTCGCCGTACGAGCTTTGCCAGCTTAACGCACATCGCAAGGCCCGCGCCGTGGCCAAGAAAATCCCTGACTCGCTCGTGCTGGGCGCTGACACGCTGGTCTTTTTGAAGCGAAAAATTTTCGGCAAGCCCGGAAGCATCGACGAGGCGAAACAGATGCTGGCCGAGCTTCAGGGCTGCACGCACCAGGTCGTCACAGGCGTTTGCCTGATGCACCTGCGCAGTCATCGCGAACGCATTTTTGCCATCAGTACAGACGTCACGTTTCTGCCGATGACCACGGAACAAATCGGCGAATATCTTTCCCGGATGAATCCGCTGGACAAGGCGGGCGCCTATGCCATCCAGGAACACGGCGATTTGATTGTGTCGGAGATTTCCGGTTCCTACACCAACGTCGTCGGCTTGCCGGTGGAGAAATTGAAGGAGGAATTGAAATTGTGGAAACGCAAATTCAGACGAGAGTCGGGAGTTTTTTTCTTCACTCAAGGCAAAGTGTCATCTTGACTTGTGTCGGCATATGGAGTCTTGTGTCACGTCTTCAAATTTCTGGTTCGCTGGCCGTGAATCATCGATCACAAGACGCCGTTCATCAACGTGGAGGTCGCGGCCAACTCGAACCATGAAAATCAAATCATTTATCCTGCTGGCATTGGTGTCGTTATCAACCCTCGACTTTCAACTCTCAAAAGCCCAAGCCCAAGGCACGGCGTTCACATATCAAGGCCGGCTCAACAACGGCGGCAGCGCGGCCAATGGCAGCTATGATTTGATCTTCACCGTTTTCGATGCCGTGACCGGCGGCAACCTGATTGGTTCGCTCACCAACAGCGCCATGAGTGTCAGCAACGGCCTGTTCACCGCGGCGCTGGATTTTGGCGGCGTCTTCACCGGCACAAACTACTGGCTGGAGATTGGTGCGCGCACAAACGGCAATGGCACGTTCGTGACCTTGAGTCCGCGCCAATCCATCACGCCCACACCCTATGCCATTTATTCCGCCAGCGCGGGCAGCGCAGTGAATGCTGGAACCGCAGGCAGCGCCAATTCAGTTTTGGCGGCGAACATTTCCGGCACGCTTGCGCTGGCGCAACTGCCGGGCGCGGTGGTGACGACTAATTCCACCAACGTGAACCTGAGCGGCAACTTCTCCGGCGGGACAATAACGGGCAGCAGCATCACAGGTAGCACTATAACGGGCACCAACATCTATTGGAGTTCTGCAAGTTATTTGAGGGACGATCAGGGCGGTGCCATCGAACTGGGCAATTCGGTGAAATCAGGCGCCACGCCCTACATTGACTTTCATTATGGCACAGGGACATTCCAGGACTACAACGTGCGGGTGATCAATGATGGCTCCAGCCAGTTGTCGGTGCAGGGGAATTTGCGGGTCACCGGCACTGTCAGCGGCAACGGGAGCGGGCTGACCAAACTGCCTGCATTCGCGGTGACGAACAATGAAAGCGGTGTGAACATCACCGGCACGTTCACCGGCACAGGCGCTGGCTTGACCAATGTGGATCTGCTCAATGTCAATTCGCACGGGGCCATCAACATCGGCATCAGCTGGCAGAGCAACTACGTGGGCAACTTCACGCTCGGCTCCGTGCCGGCGGTCACCAGCTATCCGCAATTCATCGTGGCCACGGATGTCAATGGCGATGGCAAGCCGGACTTGATCACCGGTAACGGAGGCTCTTTGCAGGTGGTGACGAACAACGGCGACGGCTCCTTCACGTTTGACTACAATGAATATCTGCCCGGCGGCAATGGTTTGAGTTCCTATGTGGCGGCGGATGTGAACGGCGATGGCAAAATGGATTTGGTCGGCGCGGGCGGGACGTTTCAAAACAACCTGATTGTGCTGACGAACGATGGAACCGGCTTTTTCACGGCAAGCCAGACGATCGGTGCCAACCGCCCGGTTGGGATCGCGGCGGCGGATGTGAACGGGGATGGCAAAGTGGATTTGATCTGTGCGGATTCCGGCGGAAACACAATCACGGTGCTGACGAACAATGGCAGCGGTGTGTTCAGCCTGAACGCAACCTATATCGTGGGCAACGGGCCGGTTTCGGTCGTGGCATTCACCAACTCCACCGGCCTGGTGGATCTGGCCACCGCGAACGAGAGTGACAATACGTTGACGGTGCTGACCAACAACGGGAGTGGCGGCTTCGCACTCGCCTGCACGCCAAAAACCGGCCTCGAGCCGGCGGACGTGATAGCGGCGGATATCAATGGCACCGGCATACCGGAATTGATCAACGTGAACTATGCTTATGGCACGCTGATGTTGTTCACGAACAATGGCAGCAGTCTTTACAGTTCCAATTCCATCTACACCACCGGAGCAAGCAGCGTCATTGCGGCGGACGTCAACGGGGATGGCAGGCCGGATTTGATCTCCTCAAGCTCCTTTGGAAACAACCTGACGGTGTTGACGAACAACGGCAGCGGCGGCTTCGCGCTCGCCACCACGCTTAGCACGACTTATCCATTCGGTGTTGCCGCAGCGGATGTGAACGGCGATGGCCGGCCGGATTTGATTGTCCCCAACCAGACTTCGAGCGGCACCCTGTCGGTTTTTATCAACTCGCCGGTTGCCAGCATTTCCGGCTATCAGGGGAATTTTTCAGGCAATGGCAGCAATCTGACCGGGCTGAACGCCTCACAGCTTTCCAGCGGCACGGTTCCGCTGGCGCAGTTGAGCGGGATCACCAGCACCCAATTAAATGCGACGACATGGCAACTGACAACGAACTTGAACGGCGGCAATGCGGCCCTGGCCACCAACGTGGTCGCAGGCATCAGCATCACAAACGCCTTCATCACCAATTCCATTTTTGCCGGCAACGGCGGCGGATTGACGAACCTGAATGGCGCGAGTCTGGCCGGACAGGTTCCTTTGGCCGATCTGCCTGCAGGCATCGTGACGAACACCGAAACGGGCGTGGCCTTGACCGGCATTTTCAACGGCAACGGGGGAAGCTTGACGAATCTGAACGGAGCAAAATTGACCGGCCAGATTTCCCAGACCAACCTGCCCGCCGCCGCCGTGACGAACACTGAAACAGGCCTGACCCTGGCCGGCACGTTTAGCGGCAGCGGCAGCGGCCTGACCAATGTGGCCCTACTCAACGCGAATCAAACCTTTAACGGCACAAACACGTTTCAAGTGATTGACCCGGCGCACGGACTGCGCGTGACCGATGGCTCGACCAATTCAAACATCAGCCTCCAGCCTTTGGCGGCTGGTGCCAGCGGGTTTCAGGCGATTAATTTCAACGGATATTACGACGGCAGCGAGCACCGTTACAATACCGCGAAAATGCGCTGGCGCATTTTTGTGGACCAGCGAACTTCCGACGTGTTTGCAATAGACAATTACAACGGATCGGTCGGCACCACCCCGTTTATGATCGGCACCAATGGCAACGTCGGAATCGGCACCACCTCGCCGCAATCCACCTTGCAGGTCGTCGGCAACGTGACGGTGACAGGCAACATCACCAACACCGGAACCATCCGCATTGGTGGAAATCCCGCGACCGTCGGCACGGAGAATCTGCGCATCATCCGGGGGCTTGTTGAATACAGCGGAGGTGTTCTTTATACTACAGGGGCTGGATTCACGGCCGTCCGCAATTCCACCGGCAGCTACACGATTAATTTCTCGCCCGGTTTTACTGATTCGGAGCCAACTATGACCATAACTCCATGGGCAGTTGGAAGTATTATTATTCCGGTGATAAGCTATACGCTCTCAACGACAGCACCCGTAAATTTCTATAATACTTCCGGGGCGTTGACAGATCCGACCGCCTTCAATTTCATCGTGGTCGGCACTCCCTGAAAATTAAAAAACAGAACATCATGAAAATGTGCTTTTTATCTTTAGTCTGCTGGCTTCAATCGCCTGCTTCGCGCAGCAATGCCCGATTGACCGGCATGAGATTTCCGTGTGCATGAGCCGCATCGGATTGAAATTCCCCCAAAACACCTTGACCCTATAAGGAATCAGACTTATAAAAAACCGGTCGGAAACCCCAAATCAAGGAGCCATGAAAATACACACTCAAAAACTGTTCATCGCACTGGTCTTGCTCGCAACCTTCAACGCCCGGCATTCAACCGCGCATGCCCAAGGGACGGTGTTCACTTATCAAGGGCGGGTGACCGACAACGGCACAAATTTCACTGGCACCGGCCAGTTTGAATTTGCCCTAGTCACCCCCACCAACATCAATCAGACAGCCACGGCCTTTGCAAACATTGTTGCTCCCGGAGGGTATGGCACCGGATATGTAACCACCATCAATGTCATTAACGGTGGCAGCGGATATACCACACCGCCCACCGTGACGATTGACCCCGGCGGCATTGCCACGGCAACAGCCACCGCCACCATCTCCGGAGGATCAGTGACCGCCATCAACGTCACCTACGGTGGCAGCGATTATATTTCATACCCCAACGTTACCATCGCACCGCCACCGCAGAACATTGTAAATGCGACCTTGTGGAGCAACGACGGCACCAGCAGCGGGGAACCATCCGCCGCCGTGAACGTGGCCGTGACCAACGGCCTGTTTACCGTGCTTTTGGGCGACTCCACACAGCCGAACATGACGGCCATTCCCGCCGCGCTTTTCTCGCAGTTCGCATATCCGAATCTGTCATTGCAGATTTGGTTCGACGATGGCGTGAACAGTTTCGCCGCGTTGAGTCCGGTGCAGCCCCTGACTTCCGTGCCATCGGCGAGCTTTGCGAACACGGCCAGCAATCTGCTCGGCACCTTGTCAACCAGCCAGTTGACCGGTTCGGTGCCGACGAGCCAATTGACCGGCACGGTCCCGGCCACCAGCCTTTCTGGCTCGGTGCCGTCTGCTTCCCTGACCACGGTTCCAGCCGCCAGTTTGACAGGCTCGGTGCCGGCCGCTTCCTTGACCTCCGTGCCGGCCGGCAGTCTGACCGGCACCGTTGCGGATGGCCGGCTGTCAGCCAATGTGGCCTTGCGTGCGGGCGGCAATACATTTTCAGGAAATCAAATTCTTACCAACGGTTATCTGGGGATCGGCCTTACCAATCCCACTTATCCGTTGGAAGTGGCCAGCAACGGTGTGCCCAAAATGACCATGGATACCAGCGGCAACCTGGAATGTTCCGGGACGGTGTATAGCAAGGGCGTCGCCCTGACCAGCGACCGGAATCTCAAGGAAAATTTCACCGCTTTGGACGGCGGGGCGGTGCTGGCCAAGGTGGCGGCACTGCCGATGACGGAATGGAATTACAAGATTGATAGCAAGAACGTGCAGCACATCGGGCCGATGGCGCAGGATTTTCATGCCGCGTTTGGTTTGGACGGCACGGATGACAAACACATCTCTGTAGTGGACGAAGGCGGCGTGGCGCTGGCGGCCATCCAAGGTTTGAACCAGAAGCTGGAGGAAAAGGATGCGAAGATCCAACAGTTGCAGCAAAGTGTAGACGAGTTGAAAAAGATGGTGCAGTCTCTCGCCGATAAGAAATGAGAAAATCATGAAAAAATTGATGTTACTTCTTTGTCTGCTGGCTCCGATCGCCGGCCTCGCGCAGCAATATTCGATTGACTGGTATAAGATTGCCGGTGGCGGCGGCACCAGCACCGGCGCGACCTATCAGGTGAGCGGCACCATCGGCCAGCCGGATGCCGGCGGCGCGCTGACCGGCGGGAATTATTCTTTGACTGGTGGATTCTGGAGCCTCATTTCCGTGGTGCAGACGGCGGGGCTGCCTAATCTGACCATTATACATTCCGGCAACAGCGTCATCATCTCGTGGCCAAACACCGGCAGTTTCACGTTGCAACAGAACAACAATCTTTCTGCTGCGGCGAACTGGGCGGCGAGCGGCTATACCATCACCACCAGCAACGGCACGAACAGCATTACCATCACCTCGGCCACGGGGAATTTGTTTTTCCGGCTGAAGCAGTAAGTCGGGTTGAGAGATGGAAGTTAGAAATTGGGGAGGGCAGGGGAACAGGGGGAACAAAAATTCTCCAAAAAAAAGATTGCACTGCGGGGTTCAGGTGGTAGTATGCGCGCCCGCTTTCGAAGAATCGGAGGCGGAAATTTATTTAACCATTAACAGACAATTGCTCTTTGTATGGCCGCTCAACGTATTAGAATCCGCCTCAAGGCTTATGACTTCCGTGTCATAGACCAGTCCGCGCGCGAAATCGCGGATACCGTCAAACGCACCGGCGCACGCGTCGCCGGGCCCATCCCACTGCCGACCCGCATTGAGCGGTTCACCGTGCAGCGCTCACCGCACTCCGACAAAAAATCACAGGAGACTTTCGAGCAGCGCACGCACAAGCGGCTGATTGACATCCTCGACCCCACGGCCAAGACGGTGGACGAATTGAAAAAGCTCAACCTGCCGGCCGGCGTGGACATCACCATCAAGATTTGATGCGGCATACCCTTAACTTTAAACGAATCATTTATGCCACTCGGACTTTTAGGAAAGAAAATCGGACATACGCGCGTCTATGATGCGACCGGCAACGTCGTCCCTGTGACGGTGGTGCTGGCCGGACCGAACCGCGTGCTGCAGGTGAAAACGCAGGCGGGCAAGGACGGCTATAATTCCGTGCAGCTCGGCTTTGACGACCAGAAGGACCAGCGCCTGTCCAAGGCACTGCTCGGCCACATCAAGAAACAGAACGGCGCGGCGGTGAAACGCATCCGCGAGTTTCGAGACTTTTCCAAGGATGTGAAGCCCGGCGACATCGTCGGACCGGCGTTGTTTGCGCCCGGCGATTTCATTGACGCGATCGGCGTCACGAAGGGCCGCGGTTTTGAGGGCGTGGTGAAGCGCCATAAATTTGCCGGCGGCGACTCGACGCACGGCGCGAAGGGCTGGCACCGCCGCAGCGGCGCAATCGGCCAGCGTTTGTTTCCCGGCACGGTCATGCGCGGGATGCGGATGCCGGGCCACATGGGCCAGGACACGCGCACGACTCAGAACCTGGAAGTGATCCAGGTACGCGAGACGGACAATGTGCTTTTGATCAAAGGTTCGATTCCCGGAGCTGAAGGCGACTACGTCGTCATCCGCGAATCCAAGAAACGTCCTAAGGGCTGGAAGCCGCCGGTGAGCCTCCACGTGAAGAAAAAGGTCGGCGAGAAAAAAGCCGCCGCCGCACCCGCACCCGCCGCCAAGAAATAACGAGCCATGAAAATTGCCATTAAAAATCTCGAGGGAAAGAATTCGGGCGAACTGGAAGTGAAGTTCGAAATGATTGAGAACGGAAAGGGCACGCAGGCCGTCCACGACACCGTGGTGGCGTACAATGCGGCCCAGCGCAGCGGCACCGCCTGCACCAAGACCGCCGGAGAAGTCCAGGGTTCCAACAAGAAGCCGTGGAAGCAAAAAGGCACGGGCCGCGCCCGCGCCGGTTCCGTCCGCTCGCCGTTGTGGGCGGGAGGCGGCGTGGTGTTTGGGCCTAAGCCCCGCGATTTCACGAAGAAACTTTCCAAGAAGACGCGCGCCCTATCGCTGCGGAAGGCCTTGAGCGAACGGCTCAAGGCCGGCGACGTGGTGGTGGTGGACGATCTGAAGCTGTCATCATCGAAGACAAAAGATTTCGCCAACGTCATTTCGGCGCTGGAGCTGAAGGGCACGACGCTGGTCGTCGCGGCGGCGGACAAGAACCTGACGCTCGCCTCGCGCAACCTCGAAGCCGTTTCGCTCACCACGGGCGATTCGCTCAACACTTACGACGTTTTGCGTCCGGACAAGCTGCTCTTCACGAAGAGCGCGTTTGAAACCGTAGAAGCCCGTTTGAAACAGGAATAACATGAACGCTTTCGAAATCATCAAGACCGTCCGCCTGACGGAAAAAGGCACGCGCCAGGGCGAGAAGTATAATCAATACACCGTCGTGGCCGACCGCCTGGCGACCAAGCCGCAAATCCGGCAGGCCGTGCAGGAACTGTTCAAGGTCAAGGTCACCAAGGTCAACACGCTGAACGTGCGTGGTAAGGCTCGTCGCAAACGCACGTTGCAGGCCGGCCGGACAAACGACTGGAAGAAAGCCATTGTGACGCTGAAGGACGGCGACAAGATCATCCTGACCTAGGAAATTTTTGAAACCAGAAAGCGCGAAGTGAATGTTCACTTCGCGCTTTTTTATCTTGCGGGGACGCTGGTGTTGTCAAACCGGATGCAACAGCGCGTTGCGTCCGCGCGGGGTTCTGGTCTTTTTCACAGGTTCGGCCACCTTGGGAAGCGCGGCCTCATCGGGCAGGCAAAGGTAGCGGCCGCAATTTTCGCAAAGCTGGACGTCGTCGCCGCGTATCAGCGTCAACACCACCCCTCGGGGTACGTGCATGTGGCAGGCGGTGCAAACCTCGTTGCGGACGATGGCGGTGCCCTTTTTGCCGCGTGCAACCAGACGGTCGTAGTGGCCGAGGATGGGCGCGGGGATTTTGGCGCGCAGTTCCGCGACGCATTTTTCCTTGTCCGGCACGACCTGTCCGTCGAATTCGATCGATTGAAGTTTCAGCAGACCGTTAATGAGTTCATTCATAGTTGATGAATGGTAGTTCCATTCATTGACAATGAAACACTTTCCGCCGGGGATTGCTCTCCCTATTTTGTCTTTTGATTGGACAACTTTTGTCCATGCCATCGTGCGAAGATTTGACACGGAAAGAATTTAGGCTCAATTAGAGCTGCCCTTGAACGTAAAAGCGCCCAATCGAATTCTGCATGTGGATGGCGACAGTTTTTTCGCAAGCTGCGAAATCGCGCTCGACAAAAAACTGGAGGGCCGCGCCGTGTGGGTGGGCGGCGGGCGGCGCGGCGACGGCATCGTCATCGCCGCGAACCGCGCGGCCAGAAAATTCGGGGTCAAGACCGGCATGGCATGCTTCGAGGCGAAGCGGCTTTGTCCGCGCGGCGTCCTGTGCAGGCCGCATTACGACGAATATCGCCGGCTGTCTGCGGAAATGTTTCATGTGCTTGAAGAATATTCCCCGACGCTGGTGCCGATCTCGATTGACGAGGGCTTTCTGGATTTCACGACGATGGACCGCCATGTGTTCCGAAACACGACGCCGGAAAAATATGTGAAGGAAATCTGTGAGCGGATATGGCACGAAGTGAAGCTGCCGGTGTCCGCCGGACTTGCGAATTCTTCGAGGCTCGCGAAACTGGCGACCGACGCGGCCAAGCCTGGCTACCTGGAAATCAAGACCGGCGAAGAGAAGGAATTTTTGAAGGACCGCTGCGTCCGCGAGCTTTCCGGCCTCGGCAAAAACCGGCAGCGCGCGCTGGCGGCGCTCGGTGCGATGACGTTCGGCCACGTCGCAAAATTGCCTTCGACATTGCTCAAGCAGAAATTTGGAATTTGGGGGCAAAAGCTTTGGCTTTTTTCAAACGGACTTTGGAACGAACCGTTGTTGCTCGAAGTGAAGGACCGAACGACGATTTCCAGCAACACAACGCTGCCTTACGATGAGCCGGATTATGAGGCCGCGCTGACGTTCGCGTTGAGCGAGACGACACGGCTCGTCGGACAATTACGCCGCGAGCAGTTGCAGGCACGCGAACTGTCGCTTACGATCCGCTTCGACGATTTTGGCGAAGTCGGCGGCAGCCATCGTTTCCGGCATCCGCAGTTTCAGAATTCAATTATCAATTCAGAACTCGAAGGGATTTTTCGCGGCATCATGGCTGGACAAACAAAAATGGTTCGCCAAATCCGCATCGCATTTTGGAATCTGGAAAAACTCGACACTCAGCCGACATTATGGGGCCGCACACAGGCTGAGCGCTGGGGCGCGCTGGACGAGGCGGCACTAACTGCCCAGAAAATATTAATCGAGAAGTTCAAGATTGATAAAATTCCTTTGATGACAGGTGCCCAACTGGCGTTACAACAACTTGACGACGCGCATAAAAATCCGAAGGCGAAATGTCCGTTCGTACCGCAGCGCGAGATGGTGAAAAAACTCTGGGGTACGGACGCCGACCCGCTGGCGCACAAGGGCGACATGGAAAAGCGGCTGGCGAAGGTCAGCAAGCAGCTGCAGTTCCGGCATTGAAGTCACGAAGAATTGGTTGTTCGGTAAGGCTTTGATAAAAAAACAACCTAAAATTCTTTCAAAAAGCTCTTGCGTTCTATTTTGCATCTGATAGTTTACGCGCTCCTCGTCACCCGCAAGGCTGGCAGGACAGCATGTTTGCAGACCGATAACTGATTTCCCACAGAAACAGGATTGATGGCTTGCCGACTTCGAAGTTGCTGATAAAAAACTTTTTGCATTTATGCCAGTTAAACATTTTAGACCGCTAACGCCGTCCACGCGATACATCACGATCGCGGACTTTAGCGACATCACGAAGACGACGCCGGAGAAGTCGCTGGTCGTCACGCGCAAAAAGTCCGGTGGCCGCAACCACTACGGCCGTGTGACCGCGCGCGGCATCGGCGGCGGGCACAAGCAGAAGATCCGCCTTGTGGATTTCAAGCGCAACAAGCACGGCATCGAGTCAACGGTCTCGGCGATTGAATACGATCCGATGCGTTCAGCGCGTCTGGCACTGTTGGACTACACGGATGGCGAGAAGCGTTATATCATTGCGCCGGTCGGTGTGGTTGTCGGCAAGAAAATTTCCAGCGGTCCGTCGGCTCCTCCTGAAGTTGGGAACGCGCTGCCTCTAAAGGCTATCCCGGTAAGCACGGCGATTCACAACATTGAAATCACCCCTGGTCGCGGCGGACAGATGGTCCGCTCGGCGGGAGGCTCGGCGACGTTGATGTCGCGGGACGATGGGTATGCGCAAATCCGCCTGCCTTCCGGTGAAATCCGCAAAGTGAGCGAGGAGTGCTATGCGACGATCGGCCAGATCGGCAACACCGAACACGAGAACATCATTTTGGGCAAGGCGGGCCGCACGCGTCATCGCGGTCATCGTGGCATCACGCGCGGCATGGCGCGTAATCCGGTGGACCATCCGAACGGCGGCGGCCAGGGCAAATCCAAGGGCGGCGGCGGCTGGCAGCAGTTGATGTCACCGTGGGGCTTCGTAGCCAAGGGCGGCAAGACGCGCGCGAAATACAAAACCTCAAACCGTTTCATTGTTGTTCAGCGAAACGGTTTGCCGATGAAGAACAAATAATTTTATATGGGACGTTCGATTAAAAAAGGTCCGTTTGTAGATTTCAGCCTGCTGGACAAAATCCAGAAGGCGAAGGCCGCGAACCAGAAGACGCCGATCAAGACGTGGTCGCGCCGTTCCACCATAACGCCGGAATTTGTAGGCCTGACGTTCACCGTCCACAACGGCAAGATTTTCAACCCGGTGTTCGTCACCGAAAACATGGTCGGCCACAAGCTGGGGGAATTTTCGCTGACGCGCACATTCAAAAAACACGGCGCCCACACGGCCAAGGCGGAGGCCAAATAGTATTATGGAAGCTTTTGCAATAATGAAAAACGTGCCGATGTCCGCGCAGAAAATGCGCGAGGTAGTGCGGCAGGTTCAAGGCCTGGGCGCGCTCGAAGCGATGGCAGTACTGCAATTTGTGCCGCGCAAAGGCGCGCGACTAGTGGCAAAGACATTGAAGTCCGCCATCGCGAACGCGGAAAACAACAAGCAGCTCAAGCCGGAATCTTTGCGCGTGAAGGAAGCGGTTGCCGGAACCGCGACGACTTTGAAACGTTTTCAACCGAAGGCGCGCGGCTCGGCAGGTCCGATTTTGAAACGCCGCTGCCATATTAAAATCACCGTTTCGGACGAATAATCCCATGGGCCAAAAAACAAATCCAATCGGTTTGCGCGTCGCCGTCAACAAGGACTGGCGCTCTAAGTGGTATGCCAACAAAAAAGAATTTGGCGCGCTGCTGACCGAAGACCGCAAAATCCGCGAGATTCTCAAAAAGAAACTTGAAGGCGCTTCGGTGCCGAAAATTTTGATTGAACGCGCGACGAGCCGCTGCCGCGTGACCATCATGACCGCCCGTCCGGGAGTTGTCATCGGCCGCAAGGGTTCGGAAATTGACAAGCTCAAGGAAGAACTGAGCAAGATGACCGGTAAGGAAGTTTACGTGGACATCGTCGAGGTGAAGACGCCGGAACTCGACGCGCAGCTTGTCGCGGAAAACATCGCTTTGCAGCTTGAACGCCGTGTGTCGTTCCGCCGCGCTATGAAAAAGGCACTGCAGACGGCCAAAGATTTTGGCGCGGAAGGCATCAAGATCCGCTGCGCCGGACGTCTGGGCGGCGCTGAACTCGCGCGCACGGAACTGTATCACTGGGGCCGTGTGCCGCTGCACACGTTGCGCGCGGACATTGATTACGGATTTGCGGAGGCGCTCACGGTTTATGGCAAGCTCGGCGTGAAATGCTGGATTTGCAAGGGTGACACAAAACCCCAGAAAAAAGAGCAGCAAAATGCGCCGGCAATTGAAGCCGCCGCGAATTAATTAGGAAATAGATTTTTGTTATGGCAATGCAACCAGCAAGAGTGAAGTTTCGCAAGATGCACCGCGGCAGCCGCACAGGCACCGCGCGCAGCGGCCACACGGTCGCGTTCGGCGAATACGGATTGATGGCGTTGGAACGCTGCTGGATGGACGCGAAGCAGATTGAATCCGCGCGCGTGGCAATTGCCCGCAACATGAAGCGGCACGGCAAGATGTGGATCCGCATTTTCCCGCAAAAATCATTCACCAAGAAGCCGCTCGAAACCCGAATGGGCAAGGGCAAGGCGCCGCTCGAAGGCTGGGTGGCCGTGATCCGTCCGGCGAACGTTTTGTTTGAAGTAGACGGGGTGACGGAAGCGGTGGCGCGCGAGTCCATGCGGCTGGCGGCGACAAAGCTGCCAATCAAGACGAAATTCATTTCGCGGCATCACACGAGCTAATTTTGGTTATGAAATTTTCTGAATCCAAAGACATGACGCTGGTTGAGTTGTCGGCCAAGAGCCGCGACCTCCGGCACGAAATGTTCAACCTGCGGCTGCAGCAGGCGAGCGCGCAGCTGGAAAAGCCCGCGCGCCTGACGGTGTTGCGCAAGGACATCGCTCGCATCGAGACGCGCATTTCACAGCTGCGGAACAAGGCGAAAACAGTTTGATTTTTTGTATGGCTGAAATTGTAAAACAACCGGAAGCGAAACGCGGAAACCGCAAGGAACGCGTCGGCGAAGTCGTCTCGAACAAAATGACCAAGACGATCGTCGTCCGCGTCGAGCGCCGTTTTCCGCATCCGCGCTACAAGAAGATTGTCACCGCTTTCAAGAAATTTTACGCGCACGACGAAAAGAACGAGGCCAAAGTAGGCGACCGTGTGCGCATCGAGGAAACGCGGCCCTTGTCGAAATTGAAATGCTGGCGGCTCGTGGAAGTCGTCGAGCGCGCGGTTCAGGAAACATCGGTGGTTGCCTAAAAAAAATTTATGTTGCAAGTTCGTTCCAGTTTGGATGTCGCAGACAACACGGGCGCAAAAATCGCCTGGAACATCGGCGTGCTCGGCAAGAACCAGCGTTATGCCGGCATCGGCGACGTCATCAAGGTTCACATCAAGGTTGCCGCGCCGGACGGCTCGGTGAAAAAGGGCGAGGTTCATGACGCGGTGGTTGTGAGGACGCGCCAGATCATCCCGCGCGCCGACGGTTCTTATCTGCGGTTCGACAGCAACGCCTGCGTGATCATTGACAAGGAACTGAACCCGAAGGGCACACGCATTTTCGGCCCGGTCGCGCGTGAGCTACGCGACAAGAAGTTCATGAAAATCATCTCGCTCGCGCCGGAAGTCATTTGAAAATTTTATGAAGCGTCATGTTAAAAAAGGCGATGAAGTGGTCGTGCTGGCCGGAAAAGAAAAGGGCAAGCGTGGCAAGATCATAGCCGTGTTGACGAAAAAATCGCGCGTCATCGTTGAAGGCGTGCAGATGATCAAGAAGCACACCCGCAAGAGCCAGCAGCATCCGCAGGGCGCGATCGTCGAGCGCGAAGGCACGATTCATATTTCAAACGTGATGAAGTCCGAACACGTGGAGCAGCCGACAGCGACGGCGAGCTGAAATTAGCTGCGCACGATTTTCTTTTTGCTTCTTTCGCCGGAGAATTTCGGTGGCTAGCATTCTTGACTTCAGCCTTCAAGCGCGCGTTGCAGTAGAACTTTTTCTCTCGCTCCGTAGTTTAATTTCAATGCCTCGGCGCGTGCTGCTTCGGTCATTTTCTCCCAGCTCTTTTGAAGTGCGTTGATGGTTTTGTCCTCGGCGGTCTTAGCGGCGAGGTTGGCAAGCTGGAATTCGAGGAAGACAAGGCAGAGCGCGTCTTCAAGAACTCGCGCTTCGAGGTCGTTTGGAAAATTCTTTTTCAGGTTCAAATCCTGGACCCGGCAGATGGATTCTTCGTCATAGCCGGCTTCGTGCAGAATTTCTCCGGATTTTTGTGCGTGAAACTTTTTGAGGTCGGCCCGCCATTTCAAGTATCCGGGGCGCGTCATCGGATAGGAGCCGCGTGGGATTTCCCAGCGGCAGATGTGCTGGCAGCGGGCGGCAAGATGGAGTTCCTCGGAAGCATTGGGACAAAGTTTTAAAACCCAATTTGTCAAACGCTGCGCATATAGCAGTTCGCGCGGTCGGGATTCTTCGAGGTTAGGGTCGCGGGAATTTTCCGCGTCGAAGCGGAGCAGGGCGGCTTGAAATTTTACCGGGTTGCGCGGCTTGAAATTTTCTGTCACGCGGGAAGTTTCGCGGATTTGCGCGCAGTTGACAAAAGAATATGTTGTGAGATTCTTAGCGCCCGTTTTGGTTGCCTCGGTAGCTCAGTTGGTAGAGCAGTTGACTCTTAATCAATTGGTCGTGGGTTCGAATCCCCCCCGGGGCACCAGCCTTCACTCTCCGCTGCGCTGTGAGCTTCGACTCGGCAAGCTTGAGCCTTCACTCTTTGATGTGCCCGTGCTCGCGGAGCATTTGAAGGGCGGCAGCGAAGATTTTTTCTTCCGTGAGCAGGAACAATGCGGAAATGATTTTTGGGTCTTCGCGTTGCCCGCTCATGCTTCGGGTGGCGGCAAAAATTTCATTGCGTCTTTCGACGGCGGATTTTCCGGCCAGCGTGCAAAACCAGGTGCGCAATTTTGGCTCGTGCGCAATGGCTTGGATTAGTATCGCCAGAGAGTCGAAGGTGTTGCTGGTGTTTGCTGCCATATGTCATATGCGCGTCGGCGGTTCAAAGTTGGGCCGAAAGCGGTGTGCTGTCAACGGCTTTGGCGCGAATTTTTACGCGACGAATTTTCTTGAGTTGCATTGCGAGGCTTGCGATTAAACGAGCCAGCAGGATTGAAGCAACTGAATTTTCCATGGTCAAATATTTAAGCCAATACTCCAGGTGGATTATCGCCGTGTTCGGTTTGCTGATCTTCGGGCTGTCGCAGACGAAGTGGCTTACGGATGAACCGTATTGGCAGAAAACCGAAGGCTCGCTCATTGACCGGCGCTATGTGTTGCGCGGCGAACGAGGACCGGATCCGAACATTGTGCTCGTCGGGCTTGGCACGAGCGCATTTCAACTAGACACTCTATCTAGCAATGAAATTGCCACGTCGCCGATATTGCAATTGATGCAGCAGCCGTGGCCATGGGATCGCCGTGTTTATGCAGCCGTGTTGGAAAAATTGATGAGCGGTGATGCGAAGGTGGTGATGTTCGATTTTGTTTTCGCGAGCGAAACGGACGGCGACGATGAATTCGCCAAGGATTTATTGAAATATAAGGACCATGTGGTTATCGGAGAAATGTTTCAGGATGAAAAGGGTCTTGATAACCAAACGAAAAGACTGACCGAACCGAACAGCCGGTTGTTGCTGCCAGGCTCGGATTCAGTGGTCGGCCTGGTGACGACATGGCCGGATTCCGATGACGTCACGCGCTGGGCTCGTTACCGCACTTCAGTCGAGCGGGAGACATCCGAAATGCCAGGCATTAATTCGGGCGTCGTGGAAACTTTGAAGGCGGATATAGCCAGCGGCCACGCTCCAGATAATTTGATTCATCTGACTTTGCTGACTGCGGAAAAATTTAATGAAAAAGTTGTCGTGCCTTCACCCGAACAATTCAAGTTCATTGATTTTCAAGGAGGGGGTGGAACGTATCGCCCTCTTCCGATTGAAAATATGTTTGTGGATGAATTGTGGAAAGCGCCGCCATTCAACGGCGGACTGGTTTTCAGCAATAAAATTGTCATCGTCGGCCCGATGGCGGAAATTTTTCATGACGTTCAATCCACTCCGTTTGGCGACATGCCCGGCGCGGAAATCCATGCCCAAACGATTGCGGCACTTCTGTCTCATTCGTGGCTGACAGGAACTTCTCCACGCTTCAACATCGCGCTCGCGCTGCTGATGTTATGTCTCGCATTGGGAATCTGTCTGTGCATTGACAGTGCTCCGTGGAAGATTTCTTTGCTCGCTGGGTCGGTCGTCGTTTTCTTCGTGATGTGCCAGATTGCGTTCAAATATTACAAACTTGTCCTCCCGATGCCGCAGCCTCTTTTCTGTCTGATCGTTCCCGGCGCATTCGGCATCGTCTTCCAATACGCGCTCGAACAATTTGAGAGGCTGCGCTACCGCAACGTGCTAGGTCGCTACGTTTCAGAAAATGTCGCGAAGGCGGTTCTCGAGGACAAGCGCTCGTTCGAGGAATCTTTGCGCGGGCAGAAAAAACCAGTGACCATTTTGTTCAGCGACATCCGCGGGTTCACCTCGATGACCGAGACGAGCGACGCGAACAAACTCGTCGCGCAGCTCAATGAATATTTTGGCGAGATGGTAAAAATCATTGAGGAACACAATCGCGGCACCTTGCAAAAATTTATCGGTGACGCGATCATGGCCGCGTGGGGCGACGTTCATAGCGACGGTCTTGAAGTTGACGCATGTCGTGCCGTCACCGCCGCTTTGCAGATGCGCCCGGCCTTGGCAAAATTAAATGCGGGGTGGAAGGACAACCCGGACCGGTTGAATTTATCCATTGGTATCGGCGTCAACCATGGCGAAGTTATTTACGGGAACATCGGCAGCCACAAGCGCATGGAGTTGACCGTGCTCGGCGACGGCGTGAATCTCGCGGCGCGATTGGAGAGCGCGACGAAGCAATTTCACGCGGACATCTTGATCGGCGAGCAGACGGAAAAATTGACACGTGAGAAGTTTATTTTCCGTTCGGTCGGGGCGATTGCGTTCAAGGGCAAGACCAAGCCGATAGAAGTTTTTTTCCTGCTGGGCGACCGCTCCCAGTCGG
>Ga0302280_1000843_pt1 | contig 26487 bp, 31 predicted proteins | sample III_Fen_E1_1_FD_198771 | JGI IMG/M metagenome (GOLD analysis project Ga0302280, IMG submission 198771) | Peat permafrost microbial communities from Stordalen Mire near Abisko, Sweden - III_Fen_E1_1 | ecosystem: Environmental > Terrestrial > Soil > Wetlands > Permafrost | place: Sweden: Abisko... | reverse complement strand
CACTTTCATGTCCATTAAGTACCCTCACGAGTTTGACCCGGAATTGGGTACTTACCGCAATCTCGTGAAGGGTTGTTCAGAATGGGGAGAGCTTCAAACCCCAGAGTTCTACACAATTAGCGCTGATGTTCTCACAGTAGAACAATTCGCGGAGGCCGAACGATTGGGCAAATTGGCAGGCAAGAAGGTTCCTGAATTGGACCAAGACGATGATTGACTTCGTCCAAACGCGGACCGAAGAACATGTTTGCACTAGGTTTAAATAGCAACCGGGTTTTGAAAATTAAAAATTTTTAGCGCTTAGGCCTGGGAGGTCGTTGAGTGGCAAATTCAGTACGCCTAAGCTTAGAATGTCTACTGCCGCTGCCATTGCTAACGTCGTCGAGGAGGATGACAACAAGCTCGTGACCAGTGCTGACCTCGTGGCCAACACTGAGACTGTCCCTGAGCCTGTTTCTGACACTGAGAGTGTCCCTGAGCCACCTGTTAAGAATTTCTGGTCCGACACTGAGCGCCTCGCCAGGCTTCAAGCTGAGATGCAGAAGATTGCGACGGTCCGCATTCCAGTCATTAGCCTCCCCGAGGCCGTTCTCCTGATGGCCATGGCGGAGGTTCTCGCACACGTCGGTTGGCCCAACTACGCTGAGTTCGACAAGACCCGAACCCTGATCCTGACGAGCAACAAGAAGATTCCCTTTGCGATGAGGCCTCAGAACGTGCGCACTGGGGCCTACGACTTCTGGATCAAGCGTTCTTTCATCCGTGTCCGTGACAGCAACGGTGACATGTACTTCGAGTTCGAAAACAAGAAGTACGACAAGCGCGAGATTTTTATGTCGCGCGAGTTCTGCAACTACCTGAGGGACTTCTGCAACGACATGCCGAACGGTCTGAGGAAGGAGGTCCAGTTCTGGATCTTCAACGCAGAGAGCAAGGGGACCCAAAAGCTGGACCCCGCGAAGGTGAGTCCCAGTGACTTGGCTCTTCTGAAGAGGCAGTACGCTGATCTCGACTTCAACGACTTTGTCATGCTCCAATTCAAGCACAGGGAGCCGGAGCAGCGCGTCGGGGCTGGGGCTGCTGTCGCCAAGCAGGTGGTCGCCAAGCAGGTGGTCACCAAGATCGAGACCAAGGCGTGAGTGTGTGGACTGGGACTGGGTGGTTGGAACGCTTTACAAAGTCCTTAGGGACTCTGTGAAGTCGTTTTACTGGTATGACTAAAAGGTGTCCCTAGGGACTTAGTGCCGTTAGGCCAAGTTAGCTCAAGGCCTATTGTGTATTCAGTAGCCTGAGGTCCCTGTGGAACTCGATCATAACTAGGTTCTTGATGTTAATCCCGTCGACGTCCTTGTCGGTGATCAATGGCTTCACGCACCTCTCCAACCACGATTCGTCGGACTTGGCCCCAGTGCGGGTTTTTTGGTAGAGACGGTTCTCCTCCTTCTTCGCGTTTCCCCAGCGATAGTTCCAGGTGCAGTGGGCGGATTTAGCCACCAGGTCAAGCTGTCTCTTGAAGTACTCGTTCTCGAAAATAATGTCCAGTTTATTGTACTTAGCACCCTTGTATTCGATGTAACGGTTTCCAAACTTCTCGTCCACACGAATGAATGACTGGACAACCCAGAACGGGATGTCACTACCCTTCTTGGCCGGCACGAAGACAGTACGGTCAATTTCCACAGGCGTGGGGACTTGTCCTTCGACTGGACTGTTGAGGTCAATGGACATCATACCGGCAATGGTCTTAGAAACATTTGAAGGGTCATTCCAGTCGCTATCGCCGACCAATGACAGAACTTCATTGACTAGTACCTGAGCCACTACATCAGGGATCTTCTCCTTCACGAGTCTCTTGGACTGATCACGACTGCTCTTAGTCCTAAAAGGCTTAGAATTGGAACCTTGCTTACGATCGTCAGACCTCTGCTCTGGCTTACGGTCACGATCAATGCTCCACGTCTTAGGCTTGGACTTAGGCTTCGGCTTGGCTTGCGTCCACCCTTCGGCGTCAGTGGCATTGGTGGACATTTGTGTCGATTGGGTGAGTTTGGTGGTCAAGTATATGGCGACCCTAAGCCTCGTAATTTTTTTAATGGGACAAAATTTCGAAACCCATTATATATTTAGATCGGACATTTGGGTGAGTTTGGTTCTTACTAAGATCCTAAGCCTCGTAATTTTTAATTGGAGACATTTCGCCGAGAGCGTCCGATAGTACAACCGGCCTACGGCATATACGTACCATTGCGCCGGATACTTTCAGTGCTTTCTATAGAAACCTCTCAGAAATTTGGAGGGTCGGCCATTAATCAATTGATTACGGGACGAGGTCTCCGTAAATTTCGCCGGACCCTCCAAAGTAATTCAGCCTCCAACTAGACCTCTTAGATAGGCTACTTTTCTATCCCGCTTCGCCTAGAACTTTTTGGAATTTTAAGGACAGGTCGGCCATTAATCAATTGATTACGGACCGACATGTGTGAAATTTGCCGGACTAGCGACCCGAACGAGGTCACAAAGGCCCTGCACAGCCCGCCGCGATGGACCCTCCGACCCGGACGAGGTCAACAACCCAGTCATAGAGTCCATCGCGGCGGGCTGCGCAGGGTCTTGACGACATTTTAAGTATTTGGTTAGTAAAGGATGACATCCTACCCAGATCTCTCGAAACTTGAATACGATATAACCAGGCTTCAGTCACTACATACACCTAACTTAGTAATATCAAAGTACATTAGCTACATTACTACAGGTGACTGTGAATCACCGTACGTACCTAACTTAGAACTGGCCCTGCGCGGGTTTGACATAGTCACAAGGTCCAATATCTTGATAAAATTGATGTCCAAACGAAAATTGATGTCCAAACTAAGTACTAAAGGGTCTGAATGCGCAGAACAATTGGTCACCCCGGAGCCAAATTTTGAACTGGTTCATCTTCGTGACGTGCATAAATTCGACTTCCTGTACTCGTGTCTACTTCCATTTAGTTATATCAGTAGTGACGTACTACTTGACGTATGTCTGGATGAAACCTTTGGACCTAATTGTGACGTTTATAAGCTACTAGAACGAGTACCTTATACTAAGAAGTGGTATGGGTTTATCCACGATCCAGTCGGCTACGTTAAGCTATTTGACAATATAGAGTTTGTCAATAGTCTAAGATATTGTGGAGGACTGTTGGTGTTTTCTCAAGCTTTGAAAAACCAGGTAGAAACGACTTTATTACAAAAACAACTAGTCGTCAAAGTCTTCTATTTGTATTACCCAGTACCCGAACCACCAGTCAAATTTGACACTACCAAGTTCAATGCAAAGCCAAGTATCGTTAACGTCGGCCAAACCGCAATTTATTCATTTTATAAGACCAACCCACTACTAAGGTTGTCATCGTCAACATTTGACATTTGGAACAGACCACGATTGGTCCCACTGGACAAGTATCTTCTAAACCCCACCAAAAGTGACGTCATCTCATTGAAATTACTGGACAGTTTGGAAGCCGGGGTCTCCAACGAATGGGACCTGGAACTCCACTTGGACATCCTAAAGGTCCTCAATTCGGTGAACATCTTGATCTGCAAAGAATCGGACCCTGATTACATCCCCAAGTACTCTGAGTTATTGTCAAGAAGTATAGTCTATTCCAACGTACTTAATGGGTCGGCTATAGTCCAATTGAACGAGTGTATTGTCAGAAATACGCCCATCGTAATTAACAGACACCCGGCCGTAGTTGAACTACTTGGCGTCGACTATCCACTGTACTTCAACGACGATAAAGAGTTAGTACTGAGTACCAACCAGATCAAAAAGGCTCACGAATATCTAGTTAAGCTAACCAAGGTTAAGACCAAACTACATCCCGCAACGTTCATCTGCACACTAAATAACTTTATATCTTAGTAGGACGAGGACGACCGGGAAAATGCGGATGCGGGATGCTGTATGCGCGACAGTAACGACTTCGCTTCTGCCTTAAGTTTTGCCCTAAGTCCCACTGGTTCAGGTACAGGGCGGAACCTCGTCTTTAGAGATGCCATTTTCTCTGGGTGTCTATACGCGTAAGCACCTCCGGCAGCAGCTAATGTAGCCGCAATTATCGCAGCTGTTTTCTTAGGGTGTTTCTTGGCCCAGTGCTTTGCTTTACTCAAGTGTCTTTTGATTTTGCCGCCGACTCTCCTCAACGCGCCCTTTCCAAAGCTTCTCGACCTTCTCGATCTTCTAGACCTTCTAGACCTTCTAGACCTTCTAGACCTTCTCGATCTTCTCGATCTTCTCGATCTTCTCGATCTTCTCGATCTTCTCGATCTGCGCCGAGATCTCCGACGTCTCTTTGGCACTTCGTCTTCGTTTTTTGAACCTTTGCGAGACCGTCTAGAACTCAGGGATGAAAGGGCCCAAAGCATTAGATCCTTTTTGGATCTTCTATGGCGAGATCGTCTCGAACCTCTGCGCGATCTTCTTGAACCGCGGCGGGATCGTCTCGAACCTCTGCGCGATCTTTTTGAACCGCGACGGGATCGTTTTGTTAATCTACCATATGGTTTGACTGACTTAGTCACGTAACGTATGTCTGATTCATGATCATTACCCATTTACTTACAAGCGAGATAAAAATTTCTTGTTGCTCAAGTTTTTTCCAAAAAGGTTTTTGGCTTAGAGCTTGAAGTCTGAAGAGTACCAACCACAGAAATGAACGAATCCTTCGATGCCCTTTCAAAGAAGTTCTCGCTGACCGAACAGGCCAAGAATGAATTCAAAGCGTTCTTCGAGAACCAGATAGTCAAAGTTTTCCACAGGCAAGCGGCCGAAGTTGATAAGAAAGTACCATCTGCCGTCAAAAACGTAGCAAAAACGGCCAAAGCCAAAACTGGCGATATTTGCACTGGAAAGAAGGCTGATGGGGAGGCTTGTACCTTCAAAGCCAAAGTTGGAACTGCGTACTGTGGACGTCATAGTCCTGACAAGGAAACCGCTGCCAAAAGCTCCGGTATCAAACCTAGGGTTAAGAAGGAGACCAAGCACGACTGCAATGCGACCATTGTCCAAACCGGTAAGAAATGCATTCAGCCTGGAACTACGAAGCCAGAAGGTTCTGAGCACCACTACTGTAAGCGTCACTCCGAAGGATGGGTGAAGTATGAGGAAGAACTTCAAGATCCACTAAAGTGCTCCGACGCAGAGGACGAACCAGTGGAGGAAGACATCGAAGGAGAGGCCTGAATCAGTTTATTATAGATATCGGAGCAGTTTTTGATTTGATTCCTGCAGTCGTCCAGTGCGTTACTAATTGACTCTTCGGAGGTATTTTTGTTTACTTTCAGTCTGTGTCCGACCTCTACTAGTGTTCTTACATCGCGATCTTCATAAAACTCCCACGGCGGTTCTATTTTACACACTTTGTAGGCTTGACGTATCCACTTGTTGTAATTTCCCCAGACGTTTACGGTAGTTTGGAAGTCCGATCCATAGTTAGTCTTTAGGGTCTCAATCCATTCACTGAATTTGCCTAGTACGTCTTCTAGTCTTACTTCGGACACTAATGCAGGTAGAAAGACGTCCTCGTATACGTTTTGTGGTTGATTGAACCACCACTCAATTGACGAACTGTCGATCCTAAGACCTTTCTGAACAGAGTTTCTAATGCCAATGTGCTCGTTGAAGCTGTCTAGGTTGATCCCAGTATCCAGTGAAAATGCGACCGCAGTCAACTGAGTAATGACTGCATTGTCGCAGAGTCCCACTGTCTGTAAATTGAGCATGATGTCTATAGTTTTGTACTTGGTGTCGTCCATTGGATCCATTTACTGGTTTGTCGTCAAGGTGTTAAGCTGTTTTTTGATTGTCCTGAATTCGATTACACCATCACTATTGTACAGTACCTGATCTGTCAACCAATGGAATAGGGCTGACCCTGCCGCAAATTGTGGCCCGAATGGATTGGCTTCTATGAAGTAGAACTCGCCGTTGTCCAAGAGGGCCAGATCCATAGTGAAATTTGAAGTCTTTCGGGACATTTCCGTTGTCAGCCATATACCGATGAACTTTCTCGTGAAGAAGTCGTTGATGGCCTCTGCTAGTGACACTAATTGACAGTCGTCCAAAGAATCCAGCCACTTGTTGGGCTTGTAAATTTGCTGGACTGAAATGGCTGTAATCTTGTTGCCGTGAACAAAAACACGGAACTCTTTCTCTTGGTTAACAGGCAACCACGGGAGTATATAGATGACCATTTTTAGGTCAGTCTTCCTGAACGCAGAGTGGGTTTTCGTGCACGTACAAATTGACTCCATTATCTGTCTGATACTCGTATAAGGTCCAATACCATGGACACCTGACTTCAGAGAAACATGTTCAGTTCTCACAAATACGCCTTGTTTAATCAGGTTGTCGAAATAGGCGTACCTACTGCAAAAGTCATCCAATTCGTCCAAATGGAGTCTAGAAAATCGTTTCGAAACGTGACCAATATCAAGTGCTTCACCGATCCACCGTAGGTCTGCTTTGTTGGTTACTTTAATGACCTCAAGACCACTGTGTTCGTGAAAAGGATGTACCCAATTTTTCGTATTGGACCACGATAGAACGTCACTATAGTTCTCGGCAGGCATTAAGTTACTAACGTTGTACTTGTCTGTATTAGTCAGGACATCGTCAAGGTCGACCTTGTGAACTTTGATCGTAGTCATTTCCGATTAAAGCCCGCCGTGGCCTAAGCCTTTGTCGTAATTGGTTAGTGTCAGTCGTCCGACGTAACTGGAGTAATGTTGATTACAAGCTTCTGATGTACCACATCCCCTGACCTTGAAATTGTCTGAGGAATGTAGACGATAAACGACGGATCAGCCACTGAACAATACTTGTCACCACCAGTCTTCTTGGCCTTTTGTGTCAGAATGAAGTCCATATGACTAATTTGTTGGAATGACTGGGACGGTCTACTGAGGATATCAATTTTTTTGTTTTTTTAATCTTTTAGAAAGTTTACCATTATATCTTCTTCAATAAACTGATTCAATATATCGCGAATTTCATATTCGTACAAATTATCTTCTTTGATAAATTCAGAACGTTTAGATAGAATTTTATTAATTTGATCGATAGTAAAATTATAATCTGGTGTTCCTGATCTATCTAAGAATCGATAAACAGCTTTAACTATCCCTACATTGATTGACATTGTACCATCTGTGTTGAATGATACAGTACTTTTGTTCTTACAATTTGGAAAACACATAATACAAACAGGTTCGTAAGCATTTTCAAACCAGAAAAGAATTCTATCGTTAGTAATAGTTTTATTACAAACATCGCATTGTTTTCCCATTTTTTTTAAATATTTTTTATGTATTATTTTTAGGGTCTTAAATTTTTAGATTTTTTGTTATTTCTAATTCGTTAAAAATATTTTCTCGCGAATTATTATAGATGATCATTAGGAGATCTAAGAAGAGGCCTCGAAGGTCTCGAAGGTCTCGAAGGTCTCGAAGGTCTCGAAGGTCTAAGAAATTAAGAAATTTTGGATCAGGTGGAGAAAAATGTTATGTGTGTGGTGAAATTGCATGCTTTGAAATAAATATAGTGGATAGAAAATTTACTAATGAAGACCATGACAAAAATAATATTATAGGTAATTTAGATATAAAATTTTATTCATGTCGTGATCATAAATATAAAATAGAATTACAACCAGAGGATAAAATTAAAAATATTTGTGCGCAATAGTATCTTAGCCGCCCCGAAGGACAGTAAGATACAATGCTCCCACCCGGGATCGAACCGGGGACCGTTTCTTTACTTGGATCCATACAGAACCAGATAAGAGAAATGCTCTGCCAGCTAAGCTATGGGAGCTATGGGGCTTTTTTAGGCCCCAATGCGTACAGTGGGATTCGAACCCACGCGGACAGTTACGTCCAGGAGGTATTTAGTAAGCCATTTGGCCTGCTTAAATCTCCCACCTTTGGCCACTCGGTCATATACGCTGATGTCTCACACAGGAATTGGACCTGTTTCTTCGACTGACGCTCTTCCATTGAGCTAGTGAGACGCTTGCTTTACCTCACATGAGGTTAGGCTTCAATATTTTTTATTTTTCCATACCCTTCGGGACTCCATACTCTTCTACAACCACCCAGACCTCCACAACCACAAAAGACCCTGGGAGTCTAAGCCTCGCAATTTTTCGGTTTTAGGCCTCTTGCGCAACTCGATTGAGGTTCTCCAACAATGTCTGGGTCCTCATTGTTGCATCTGGAATCCGTTCGCGATAGATGAACTCGATCAACTCCTCGACACGTGCGAAACACTCTCGGGCAGGCTCCATTCCTTCCCAGTCCTTAAGGATTTCCTTGACGTCGTTAATCCACTCAGTGGGGTTCACAGGCCTACTGTAGGCCGCGTCGGCATCAGCGAATGCCGTAGTAAGTTGCCAGACCGTACCGGGGGCGTGGGGAGGCTGAAGTTGGTCGAGTCTGAACATATTCTCCCTTGAGAGAATGGCGTTGACTAGGGCGTTCTGGTATCCCTTGCGTAGAATGCTGGTCATACGAGCCGCATTACTAAGGTCAATCAGTGCCAACCTAGTACTGGGAGTATATTGGAGAAGGGACACAACCTTCCTGGTCGTCTCAATGATCTCAGGCTCGTGCTCGGAGCACAAGGTGTTCTCACTGTTGTCAGCATTTGAGTCGTACTCCGGGAACGTAGCCAGGTACTCTCGGGACAGGAAAGCGGCCATTTCTTTGGAAGTACGGCGAGTGGTACACTTTTACTAAGGTCACCAATTTTTTTAATTATTTATAATACATATCAATAAATGATAGACTTGTTGGTGTTGATGCTATTACTGTGCTTCTCGGTGGTAAATATAGTACTTGTCGAAACACTTGGTAAAGGTGGTTCTACTAATGGACCTTTTCTGGTTATAGGTGAATCGATATCCGGGGTGTCCCTGATTTTTGTCATGGCCGTACTATTCTACCATTTTAAGCGGGTTTATTGGCCTTCGTAAACAGTGCCAATCGGCCTACGGCCCTATGGCACACCGCCGACAAACCCTTTTTGGAGGACTTTTAGCCAATTGGTCCACGAAAAAGGGTTTGTCGGCGGTGTGCCATAGGGCCGTAGGCCTATTGGCACCTTGTACGTAATCATACCATACCCACGGAGCCCAATAAATTTTGATGCTTAGGCCAATTGCACGGCCACGTCTAATTGCACGCCCATACCCAATACAATGACTACGTCGCCAGATACCGAGTTTCAATTCGTAATCAATGCGGATACTAGTCTATGTAATGCCCTCAGACGTTGCATTATCAGCTCTGTCCCTAGTATAGTGATCGATAGCGTCTGTATCAAAGAAAATGACTCGCCTCTTTGTGACGAAATGATAGCCCATCGGTTGGGACTGATCCCACTAAGGAAGACTAGCCAATTGGACCCCACCACCGAGTTTAAGATCAGACTTGAAGAAATTGGCCCAAAGAGGGTGTATGCTCGGGACATTGTCTTTCCGCCAGGTATCGAAACAGTGAGTCCGGATATTATCCTTCTGAACTTGGCCACCGACGAATGTATCAAGCTGACAGGAACCACTGAAGAGGGAAACGCAGTGGATCAGAACCATTCTAAATTTAGTGTGAGTTGTGGGACTACGTATAAAAAACTATCGGACGAGTCCTTCTTGTTTATTATAGAAACATCGGGTTCGGTTGGTGCCAAGGAGGCACTTTTGAAGGCTATACAGATCATTAAGGAGGACCTGATCGGATATAAAAAAATGATCTAGACTATCTTGTTTCGGTATCAAATATAACCAAAACTCCATTCTCATCATGTGCAGAATTATGTGAATAATTGATTTTCTAAGTTTAGTACTCGATCTTGATTTCCTTTTAATTGATTTTCTCATTTATAATTATAAATATAATCATTTACAAATGGAGTTAGAAACTGTTTCAAAAAAACTGATTGATATACTTAAAAACGTTTTTCCAAACGAAGACACATTGAAATCTTTTTTAATCAATTGTTATTTTAGCAAAATTGTAAACACCCCACATGCCCCACACACAATTGTAAGAAATGTAGAAGGAGTAAGTGGACTACATATAATATATGATGCATTTAACGAAGAAACAGAGAAACGTTATTTTAGTCAACCAGATCTATGGCCTCCTGCTGAAATTAGTGGTGGCGGTAGTTCAAGAAGTGGGACTGTTGTTTCACTTTACCAATTTCCAAAAGAACTTTTTGAAATATTTGAGACCATTCAAAATTCAACATTTATTAATCCTGAACAATTTATCATTCCTGATTATTGTCTTTGCTTGAGTTATCCAATTGGGTCAACATTTTCAGGTCATTTTGATTCAAGATTTAGATGGGGACTATATATCATAGGTGTGAATCTTGGAGCGCCATGTGTATTAACAATGAGCTTTCCAAAAGACCCCTCAAAAACAAAAAAGATAGTACTTCCAAGAAGAAGTATTTATGTATTTTCTGGAGATTCTAGATATTTGTATAAACATGCAATATCCAAAATTAATACTTTATCTACTAAAGATGCAGAACCGGCAAATAAATTCTGGAATAGTACTGGAATTAGAAGATCTTTTACACTTCGTTCAACAAAAGTATATGAAACCGTTTTTCTCGAAAAACGACTAAAATTAACTGGACCTGGTGTAGTTATAAACAAGATGATAAGTGAGAATAAACTATATAAACCCAGAGGAGATTATGCCGAAACAAGATCGTTAAATTCCGAAGAAATAGCAAAAGAAAGACAAATGGCAGAATTTCAACTGAGTAGATTGAAAATGGATATTAATAAACAGACACCGTTCAAAACCAAGACGCAAACGCCACTCGAAGCGTCGTCCAAAAAAGTCGAAGTCTAATAACTGACCAAACCAAAAAATTCACAGTTTTAGGGCGGGTTGGCGTAGTTAGCGTAATCGTTGTAGAGTAGATTCAAATGGATCAAATCATATGTGGCTGGACTACGTACAAGGGGAGCCATTGCAAGAAAATCGTGTCGCTTGACGACGATAAGCATCTGACAAGACTATGTGGCTTGCATCGTGAATTGATTGGACTGTACACAAAAGTTGATCCTGTCGTTGACGACGAGCCCTTGTGCGAAACGTTCAAAGATATCAAGGTGGCCCCGAGGAGCTACAAACATCTCAGGTCGATAATGTCTTCGTTTAATAACGAAGACGATATCGTTCAAGTATACTTGGCAGGAGGGTCCACCGAGGAAGCAGACATCTCAAACATGGACTTTATTACCTTGAGCTCTGACGGTTCAAAGTTCTTCTACAATCCCAAAAAAGGTCAGAACAGGGCAAAAGACCTCAAGGTAATTCTAAGACAGTACTGTCAAAATAGCGGGGTTATTGGGTTCAATTCGACCAAGTTTTGCAGGGAGTGCTATGAGAAGCTCAAGGATGTACCCAGAATTTCGTTGATCACTGGGGAGTAGTTCCAAAGGACTTGGTATCAATTGCCATATTGGCCATTGCGTCTGCATTTGTGTTTAGATGTCTCAGCACGTGAGTAAATTCGACCTTTTTGAAGCCCTTGAGTAGATCTAGAACACTCCTGTGCAATGGAACTAGGTGAGGAGCCTTTATCTTCCAATTACCCTTGCATTGCTCGATTACGAGTTTGGAATCTCCGTAGATCTTAACAGACAGTTCGCTGTCGAGCGAATGGCTCTTTTGCAAGGTACTGAGCTGTTCTAGTCCGAGTATCAGACCATTGTATTCTGCAACGTTGTTGGTTTGATGTCCTAGATACTTGTATCCTCCGTGTGGTGTGTCTCCATTTGTGATCCAATAACCTGCTCCGGCTGGACCCGGATTGCCGCGTGATCCGCCATCAAAGAATAGGATCACCTGCATTTTTAGTCGACATCAGAGGTACCTAGGTACCGCTGGGTTATACTTTAAGAATCAACCTCGTCCTCGTCCACTAGTCGTAAATAGGACGCTTCTTACCGTTGCGGTCTTCGTGGTGTTCGTCTTCGTGGTCTTCGTGGTCTACTTCTTGGATGACTTCTAGGTATCTCAACTGGCCGAGTCCTTTGTATACGTAAGTGTACTGTATCACCTGTTGACCAACACACAGTAGGTTACCGCAATGTGCACAGTATTTCTGACCACGCGTCTTTCTGGGCTGATAACGAACGTCACTGCCGGTAGTGCCTCGGAACAGAAACATGCCCCATATTTGCGCGGTAAAATGATTACCGAGGCAAGTGTAGGCGAGGGTAGTCAACCAGTTTTGTTACTAATGTCTATCAGTCTATTGTAATCTTTCTCCGATATCTCAAGTTTCCAGTCAATTTCCTGGAGAATCTTCCGTTCGAAGAACACATAGTCTTCAAGCTGGAAACCCCCCAAATTAGACCAGAATTCTACCATGATCTCCTTTTCGTTGTCGTAGGCATATACATACTTAGTGCTCAACAGACAAGTGATCCAAAGGATACCAAATTTATAACAACCGCGTAGGTTCAAGGTTCTCTTCATCTTCTCAACGCAGTTGATGGACATGATCAAGATATCTACAGGGCTAACCCAGGAAATTCTAGTGATGAACTTCTTGAACTCGTCTTCTTTGATGTCCAACGTTTTCTTGTTCACCATCTTTGAGAAGTACGTTTCATTCACAGAGTACGACAGGTCATTCTCGCCAAGGACCTTCAGGAAGTGTACAACAAGGTTATCGATCTTGGCATTCATTTGCTTCGCGGAATTCTCCTGATTTCTAGGCTCATTAATTTTCTAGTTTTCAAACATGCATTCTTCTGGGATGTTTTCTTCGGGTAACCGGTCTTGATAGGTTGCTGTCATTATCTCGTAGCCACTCTTCTTGTAATACTGTTTGCGTCGACGGGCTTGACCTCCGAAGTACTGGATGTCTGTGAAGTCAACTACCAATGGTCTAAATTTGTTCTTTCTTCGCAAAATGCGCCCTATGGATTGAGTAACTGCACCCATACCTGTGGCCATTACCAACGTATCCAAAGCTGGGTTGTCGTAGGCCTCCGAAGCCATACTGAAGGTGGCGATTACTATATCTGCTTGGTTGGACGCATCTAAGTCCTGATTCTTCATCCCGCCGAGGTATAGTCCACTGGACAAATTTTGGAGTCTTAATTGTTCGTCGAAGTATTCACAATGCCCTCTTCGGCCTGACAAAACCAGTATTCTTCGCCCTTCTTTGTTGAGTCTGACTACCTCGTCCAGGATCTGTTTATTGCGGGCGGTATCTAGTACCAATTGATTGACCATGTTGGGTGCATTAAGGTTGCCTTTGAAGTTGAATTTGGGCGTAATCGTCGAGGAGTACTCGGCTTCAATGAACTTAATCATTGGCTTCTCGATTTCCGATACTATCTCGTTCTTAATGATCTTGCCGAGGAACCACTCAAGTACCTTAGTAAGACCATCGGCACGAGTTGGCGTTGCCGAAAGGGCCAACGTAGTTTTAGTACCGATCTTGAAAAACAGTTGACTGAACCCTTTGCACCCGAAATGGTGCGCCTCGTCTATGCAACAAACCCCTATGGAATCGAACGTACCCGGAGGGTAGTCTCTCTTAACTAAGGTCTGGATCATCCCAATGACTATGTCGTTGTCAACTTCACACCGGTTCTGCTGGATTACCCCAATGGAAGCGTTCGGCAGAAATTGCTTGATCCTTTCGACCCACTGGTTCAGTAGAAATTCCTTGTGGACTACTATCAAAGTACGCTTCTTCAATTGAGACGCTAACCATAGGGCAATTATAGTATTGTGGGTCACAGTAAAGTCTCCTAGTACATATTTGTGATTTCCATTAAGTTCAAATCCATAATAGTCGTCACGAGGTTTTTTTACTACCGTAAACCCTGTGACAAGAACATTCTTTTTCTGTTGTCTTGGTCTGGCTTGCTTTCTAGAGATTTTACAAGGTATTTGATCGATATCTCCAGATATATTGATTCTAAAGGCAGTCCAGGACGTTTTCTTTACTGCTTTGTAGGCAGAAAACCCCAATGATCTAGCTAAGTAAATAACCCCGTCCATGGTAGTTTCATCCTTCTGTGTAAATTCGTAACAACCACTACTTTCAAGGTGACCATCTGAGTCTATTAGACCAGCTAGTAGTTCTAGACGAACTCTACGAGAATTAATCTTATAAAGGTCTGGGATGTGTTTGTTTTCAATTAGGTTGAGTTGTCTCAGTGCGTTCAAAAATGAATTGCAACGGCCAATCTTATCTATTCTACATCCATTGACTCGGTAATCATATTGAGACCCTGTATATTGTAGATAACACCCGTACTTAGGTAGATTACTTGCTAGATAATGTAATACTACAGAGTCTTGTGAACATAGTCCTGCACAAGTACTCGTTCCATCCCCAATCCAAAATCCAATAATGTAAGGATCAAAGGGTACCTCACGATTAGGAAAGTCTACTGGAGTTCTGTATAGTTTAAGGACATGTTTGATGCTATTTGAAAGTTTTAGATAGTCCTTGATTGACACTTCGCAATTTTTTGAGCTTTCGTCAAATTGGTTCAAAAAATCTTGAGCTTCTTGGTTCGTGTCAAAGGTCTTTGACAGGATTTTTATAGTTTCGTTATTGAAATATCTCACTACAAACCTTCCAGACGGCGCGTGGGTAATACCCAAACCTGTACATTTCAAGCAAAGTATGTGTTCTGAATTGAAAGTATGAGACTCTCCATTAACAGGTATGATTTCGTACATCACGTCCCTCCCTCGCCCCAGTGACAATACCTCTCTGGAAGTACTGTCATCTCCCATTAAACAGTCTCCAATTTGTATGTCTTGAACCATTTTAATAGATCCATCAAACATAAGAATAAGTGTATCTATAGCATGACACTTTCCAGTGCCTGTAAAAGCACACGCCACACAGGAATTGTTCGTCTGTAATTCTTTCAGTAACTTAGCGCAAAAGTCGATTTGATGCTCTTTCATAGATCCTTCGAAGGTCAGTCCAGTCACATCAAGTCCTTCCTTTATCTTGATTTCCGAAGGTCCATACTTCTTCAGTCCATAGAATCTGGGTACGTAAATACGGGTGTCGGATAGTCTATACACCGGAAAGCTGGTATCATCTCCAAAGTCATAGTCAGTAAGTACAACAGGTTTAACGGTCAACGCCTTCTTCAGAAGTTCAAGTTCTTCGGGATTGATCGTATTCAGAAAAATACCATATCCTTTTGACGTTATCAGGGTCTTGACCACTGTTTTCTTCATCTTTGGCACACAGACTACAAGTTAGTATATACAAGATCAAAAAATGGTTAGGCTTAACTAATTTTTGGTCCTATGGCAATGATCTCAACCAAGCACTTGGACAAGTGTGTAGTGGCAGTAACTCAGCCATTACCTGCCAAGTATTCAACAACCCAGGTTAGTTCAAGCAACTTGAGGTACTTAACAAGATCCAATTCTTTGGGTCTATCATTGTAGTCGGAGTGGTCCCACTGTACTTCGGGGCTCGATTCGGAAGGACCTACGTGTACGACGTAGCAGTCAAAATCAATCAGGTTCTCTGTTGTAGGTGTTATACAAGGTGGTGTGAGAAGATCAATTACATCTTCTGTTATGGACCTAAACCTAAACCAGTACAAACTACACCGCCCGTTACACCGTTGAAAAATCCACTGGAACTAGTCTGACGGCTTCGTTTTTGGGTATTCATTTTTTCCGCGGCATACAGTAAATGTTCACAATCGAGAACAAGGAGCATTCAGTGGTCTTGATCACCATTGTAGGTACGGTTACGATGGACGAACTGAAGAAAATTCTTGGTGTGTTGACGAGGGTGTTTCAATCGAAGAAGCCTTTCTCGTTCATTGTCAATTGCAACTTCAGCCAAATACCTGCGGAAGCCGCCTCGTTAACCAAGTACCTAGTATCATGGATGAAGGACAGTCAGGAGGACATTATCAACTACCTACAGTGCACCTCGATAATCATCAAAAGTGAGGTATTGTCGACGCTGATCAATGGGATATTCAAAATACACGGTCCGATTAAGCCTAATTACATTACCACCGACGCCAAATTAGGAGAACGGTTCGTTGTGGATATCATGAAAAAATTTCTGAAAAAGACAACGACTTAGTTTCTGAAAAAGACAACGCCTTAGGATGGGCCAATAGGGATTGGCCAATACCCTGCACAAATGCTGGAGTACCATTTTAGGACGAATCGCTTTGTATGGGGCGTAGCACTGGATGTAATGGATAACGAACACGCAGAAGTAACTGTTGAAATGTGGATAAGTCCCACCGAAGAGTCTGATTCGTGGTTGTATGTGGCCTCTCACAAAGTACCTCACTTCGTCAATATCGATAATAACCATCTTGGCGGAACAACGTCAATTTTCAAGACGTTCTTTGCGCCGTTCAGGACAACCGGAGTTATCCGACTTCTAGTAGAAACCAAGCTAAACAATGTACATCTTCTAACCCAGAATTAGTCCATGTCCTCTGCCGACATCTCAAATAGTAGTTCTGAAGGATCAAACCTATTAAGACTCTCGAACTGGTCATGACCTTTGATGTTGTTTCGATACGAAAGGTCCAGTTCTTCACAAAAAACTCGATACTTCAGTGCGTTCTTGTAGAACCTCAGAAGTACCGAATACTTCTTCACTTGCTTCCTCGGAATGGTTATAGTCGTATTCTCTGAGTTCTTCAGCCACTTGTACACTAGATACAGTGTCCACGACTGACAAAATACGTCATTGTAGGTAATTTGACAAGGACTAGTCATTTCTAGCCACCTCACCTTGTACCCCAATTCTTTGAAAAATGGTGTCAAACAGATCCCGATGTAGGGGTTGTAAATCCCGACTTGGCCTGAGTCCCTTGAAGGGTCTACGATGATAGTTTCCATCTTTTGACTATCCACGATGAACGACACGTAGTGGCTCTCAATCTCATCGGAAAACCTCACCTTCTTCCTCTTGTTCTCCACGATCTCCCCATTTGACGTAAAGATCAAGAACCTCTTCGAGGTGTTCCGAAAGCTCTTTACCGTGTTGTGGATATCGTCGAAGGTATCTCCTTGTGAAAAGGTTTTGCCATAGACAATGTCGGAAGAAAATCTACCGAGCTTATCGATCTTCTTCTTCAGGATAGAGTTCCGTACGATCGAGAACCCGATAGTCTCGCGAATAGAAAAAAGGACCCACGAAACTGCGATACTCCTCAGGTCGGACATTCGACTGATGACCCCCAAAGTAACGGACCCGGTTAGTCCTAATAACTTTTTATTTTTGTGTTATCAAATGCCCGTTAGTAGGACAAAGCGTAGAAGCCGAAGGAGCAGTCGTAGGTGGCGCAGTTTGGCAGGGTTAACTGACGGTGCAAACAGGCCTACGGCACACTTGCACAGGTGGGTTTGCGCCACCGCCGGCGACCCCCCCTCGTGACAAATTCTGGGTCAGAGGGTCCATCGCGGCGGGCTGCGCAGAGCCTTTACGGGGTGGTCGTACTGAAAGGTCCGGCAGTTTTCACGCGGACCTCGGCCATTAATCAATTGATTAATCACCAGCATGCTCTTAAAATTTTGAAAAGTTCTATAGGAAGTAGGTCTCCATGTACTAATAGGCCGTAGGCCGATTGTACTGCCGAAGAGGTCCGGAAAAATTCGCGGACCTCCTCCATTAATCAATTGATTAATGATCAGCATGGTCTTAAAATTTTGAAAAGTTCTATAGGGAAGTAGGTCTCCATGTACTAATAGGCCGTAGGCCGATTGTACTGCCGAAGAGGTCCGGAAAAATTCGCGGACCTCCTCCATTAATCAATTGATTAATGACCAGCATGGTCTTAAAATTTTGAAAAGTTCTATAGGGAAGTAGTGGTTTGTGTAGGAGGTCTAGTTAGAGGTCCAATTACTATGGGAGGTAGTCCGGAAATTTACGCGGATGTCGCGGATCTGAAAAGTGATTAATGACCCCATCCTAAATTTTTTGGTCAGCCCGCCAACTCGCCGTTAATCACTTTTCACGTTCGGCACGTTCGCATTTTTTCCGAGGGCGTCCTACAGTACATTCGGCCTTCGGCCCTACCGGTACAATTGCGCCGGACACTTCCAGTGTTTTTCCTTAGAACCTCTCAGAAATTTGAGAGCATCACCTCCATTAATCAATTGATTAATGGAGGAGGTCCGCGTAAATTTCCAGACCACCACCCACAGTAATTGGGTCTAACTAGACCTCCTACATGGGACTACTTCCTATAGAACTTTTCAAATTTTGAAGACCAAGGCTACCATTAATCAATTGATTAACGGGCGACACGCACGAAATTTGCCGGACCTTTCAGTACGACCACCCCGTGAAGGCTCTGCGCACCCCTCTGCGATGGACCCTCCGACCCAGAATTTGTCACGAGGGGGGGGGTCGCCGGCGGGGGCGTAAATCCACCTGTGCAAGTGGGCCGTAGGCATGTTTGCACCGTCAGTTAACCCTAACAAACCCTAACAAACCCTAACAAACCCTGACAAATCCGGACAAATCCGGACAAAACGTCTTAAAGATTAAAAGGTGGTTAGATAAATGATGTTGTTCAATGCTTTGGTCGGGTCTTCATACCCTACAGACGCACCTACTGTCTCACCTAGTGTACAAGAACCAGAATCGTTTGTTTTGGTCGACTATCTTAACAACAGTACGATAAACCAGATACAACGTAAGATTAGACTTCTTAACGAATTCAAGCAATACATACAGAACACTGACGAGACGACTGTTTATTACAACTACATCAAAGGTACTCAAATGCACTACCGATCAAGCGTGTATATGGTGTCAGTAGGTATATTCGGAGGACTTTACGAAAGCCGGATATCAGGTGCCGAAGACTTCTTTGAACTACTTCTAAGCATCTGACCAGTCCGGTTTGCCCAAAAAATATCGATGCTTAGTTAAATCAAGCAGTGGGTACTAAAATGGAAGCGTTCATCGAAGCGTCAGAAGCGAAGTTGTGGCCGGAGCAAGTCTCAGTGATAGAAGAATGCATGGAACGTGGTGTCTTTGGTCTGTCCTTAAAATTTGGCTTCGGAAAAACTCTAGTTTCACTAGTGCTTGGCCTCAAGAAAAAGTTCATGTCTGGAAGCAAAGAACCACTTTTGGTCGTTGCTTCCAAGACCTTAGTAGGGAGTTGGGAAGTCGAAATCGCCAAATTTTTCGGGACCTCTCTAAAGTACCAGATCATCAATGACGATCCCAAAAATTTTACACTAGAACCTGATACCCTAGTAGTCATAGTTACACCCGAGACAGCATCTAAGTTCTACAAGGACAACATGATCTCAGAAAAGTTTATTACCAAGGATAAGTACATAGACCCTAATGTCAGGTTCCCACTGATTAAGAACGTGTATGGGACCCCCAAGGTTCCTTACCTAAGGACCGCCATTGGTGGCTCTATCATCTATCAAAGGAATTGGGCGTGCCTGATAATCGATGAGGGCCACCGTTACACTAACGTAACCACGGCAAGGTGCCAAGCACTTGGGGCAATTTGTTCTAGGTATCGATGGATTCTATCAGGAACAATGTTTGACGAACCGAAGGTCGAAAAGATACTGGGGTATTACGTGATCCTTCACTGGACAAGATTCCCCCGAGACATTCCAGAAGCCACTAAATTCATCAGATCACCTGAGTTTAGGGGGACCAGAGAAAGCATTGTGGAACGAGAAGAGACCAAGGAACTTGATGTCAAAGTTAACAAGCATATCATCCAACATACCCTTTCAGAAGAAGAGGGGTTGATTTACGTATCGATGAAGAAGACGTTGGTACTGCTCAGAGCGCACTGTAGAAAGGCAGTCAGGAAAGAGGACCGCAAGAAATTTTCAAGCTATATACTCGGTATGATAGTCTATCTGAGACAAAGCGTCGTCGTCCCACTCATTCCATTTGCCAATATAGCCCTCGAAATGTCTGAGCTTAATGATATTAGGTCTGAGCTATCTGTGATGTTAATGGACCAGTTCAAGAAACTGAACCTGAAACAGTTCCTTAATTCAGAGGAATCGGCCAGGTCGTCGAGGATCGCTAACGTGATCAAAGTCTGTCAAAAGCACAACAAACCCACTGATAAACTAGTGGTGTTTTCATGTTTTTGTACCTCGTTGGATATGATCCAGTACTACATCAACGAGGAAGTACCTACTGATATTTATCACCTTAAGAGCTCCCAATCAATAGACGCAAGGACCAACCTGATAGATGACTTCCAGAAGTCTAAGGAGAATTCGATCCTTCTAGGTTCGTTTGATCTCCTCAGTGAAGGACTCAATCTCCAGTGCGCAAACGTCGTAGTTATAGTCGATTTTTGGTGGAATTCTGGGTCGACGCGACAGTCGTTGGCAAGGGTTATTAGAAGCGGGCAAATGAACAAAGAGGTTGACGTTTACTTCTTCTGCAGTAATACAGGGATAGAGAAGGCCATATTTGCAAAACAGAGCGACAAGATATTGTGTCTAGAAGAACTCAAGTCGGGCCCTATGAAAACGAAGGTGAGAACCCTTACGATGAATGAGGTTCTTACATTGATAGACTCGCACGAAAGCCGCGAATTTCTAAATAAAACTTACTAGGTATTTCGAAATTAAATGCCTTAGGGATTTAATTACATACTGATAAAATGAATATCATTACGGAAGAATGGAATAAAGATGATCTTTGTCTTGATGATCAGGAGAAAAGCAAAGAAATATTACTTAAAAAATTACTGGATCTTAAGAAGCAAAAGAAAACAGTAATAATTAGAAATTTGGACAATATCGACAGAAAATTTATTCACATTTTGGCACAAAAAGAAGACATATATTCCAGGGCCATTAATAGAAAGAAAAACAAAAATAAGATTACTGGTATAGCAGATTTAGAAATAAGTTCTGAACGAGAAATTCAACCATTACTACCACGAGTTAATTGGAAAGGGGAATGTAGTGTGTGTAGTACAAATCTTACATTAGATGAAGCTGTATTCAATTGGCGTCTACCATATCCATTTTGCGAAGAATGTGTTAAAAATAATGAAGAATTGAGTTGTTATAAATGGGAAAAAAGTATTTATCTCTAGAGATTTATTACCTGAGACAACCAAATCCACACCACTCTAAATAAGACGTACTAAAATGGACTGGTACAAAGGCATACAGAGGTGTTTCGAAAACATCGGTACGAATCTCACCTCTACAGATGCCATCGAAGACTTGGCGAAAAACAAGAAAGTCAAGACCTTCTACTGGACAAAGGTATCCTGAGTGGAATGAGTTTTTTACAGGGAGGTACAAGATGAAAACCCGACTCTAGGTAGAGTCGAAGTTTTCAGGATAGCCATTGACAAGTGGAGATCACTTACGTAAATCGACTACATGGCCAGAAATAAGAATTATTAACACCCGGCGAAATTAAAAAATTAGTTACCCAAGTAAATGGCCATATGACCTGACAATAGCCGATGTCAACGTCGTCGTGGTTTGGATGTGACGAAGATGAAGTGGTTCAGTACCGCATTAATTACGACGAGAGTATACAGATCGCCACGTATATGGATGACGCCACGCGGTTGTCTTTTGAAGTCTTTAACGTTCGTCAAAGAAATTGGACCACAAGAACATGGCCAGCAGACGCTGTTCTTACTCAGGATGGCGTGACCGTGTTGATCGAAAACGATATGGCCACTTTGGACCCCGAGAAGGAGTATGTACTGCAGTATGCCTGTCTGGAACTAAAGGTGTACAACATTCTCAGCTTAAAAAAGCGTACGTTGTTACCTACAGAATGGAAAATCGAAAAATTGGAGGCCAGGGCCTAATCCCGATGACCTTGCGTACGCGTCCTCGAGACGTGTTAACTTCGCGCAAAATCCGATCAAAATGAATGATCTTATCCTGAGACTTCAAGGTGTGAACAAAGCTATGGTCATTAAATACATCGACACAGAATCTATTATCGCAAAGAAAAACTACTTCTGGAACACTATCTACTATTCCGTCGTTAGTGGGACACCTATCACTGGCGTACTGATTGTCAGATTAAAGTCCGGTAAAGTCGAAAAGTTCTACATGAGCTGGGACATGTGTTGCAAGGTACACCTATCACTGGCGTACTGATTGTCAGATTCAAGTCCGGTAAAGTCGAAAAGTTCTACATGAGCTGGGACATGTGTTGCAAGGTAGTCGGACTTATTATGTCTAGATCGTGACCCAAACTAGCCTTCGGGACTGCTACATTCCCGTCAAATAGAGTGGTGGGATGTCTTGTTGTATCAGTGATATTATTGGGCGGGTAAAGGTGTTGAATGTACCAGTAACGTTTACCGATAAGCAAGTATTAAAGTACTTTTATACCGATAACCTTGACGAAAGGTATCAAAAGAAGGAGGAAGTACACTTAGTTTGTAACAAGACCATTACCATAGTCCCGCAATTATCGAATCTGACAATTCTTCATATGATGGACAACCAAGGCATTACTAGGTTGCCCTACCTACTTAATTTGACAGAACTGTACTGCGATAGATCCCAGATAGAGGAGATATCCGGACTGAACAATCTCGAGGTACTGTACTGTGCCCAGTGTCCAAAACTAAAAACCATTAGAAATCTGCCCAAGCTGAGACTGATATTCTGTATGAGCTGTCCAGTACTTGAAACAATACACGACCTACCGAATGTTCTGGTTGTGTATTGCAGTAATTCACCTAAGCTCGCGGAGATCTCGAACCTGTATAAGGTCCAGAAGATAGTATGCAATGACTGTGTCGGGCTGATGAGTATAGCTATGGTACCTAATACCGTTAAAGTGGAAAAGGTTAATTGTCCACTTTATCGGGATCTATCAGACAAGTATGTACTATATTCTGTCCTAATTCCCATTGAGTGTCCTATATGTTTTGTACTCATTACTGCTCAGGACCCTGCCATTTACAAACATACTTGTACCGAAGGTGTATTTCATGAAAGGTGTATAGTTAGATGGTACTCCAAGAAGGGAACGTGTCCAATCTGTAGAAACTGAGCTACCGACTCGAGAGCCATTCATTAAATTCGTCTACATCAGACTGAGTGATTGGGTCGTCAGGTACCACAATTACTTTATCGGTGTCTGTGTCTTTGACATAGGTACCGACCATACCACCATAAATTGCACCAGTTTCGTGTTTGCCGTTGTAACCATATAAATACCTAAAGTAAATCCAGTTGTTGGTATCTGATTCTGCATTAGGGTGTGGAGGTATTTTTACGGTGTTTTTTCCATCAAGGCATACGGACCATTCGTGGTACTTTGTCTTCTTCATAAATTGTTTGAGGTAGGGTAGTAGCGTTAGGCCATAGACAGTCTCAGCCTGTTGAATTATCGCACCTCCTCCGTATATGCGAAAGGTTGGTGCCATTTTGAAGGTATCCGGTAGATTTCTTACAATATTGGAACGTAGTTCATGATCGATTTTGTTGGTGTACAAGGTAGATATTGCGCGGAGCCTGGGGGGGTAGTGTGCAACACTTAGTACTTTCTCGTAAATGCGGCCATATGATCAATCTTATCGTAATAGGCCTCCGCCACGTACTGACACTCCGGCTTCAAAGTTACGATCTTGTGCCTTAGGTCAGCTGCGTACTTAGCTGCTTCTTGCTGGGTACTAAACGATATCAGTTCAGTTTGTCCTCCGTACTCTACTTTAACGGCAGGTGTACCTTCTCTTACTACTATAACGTTGACTTTGAATGGATCAACATGAAGGTTAGGACTAATTTCGACCAGACACCTGAACCTGAACTTTGACATCTTGTTGTCGCCCAATAGACGACTCTAGAGACGGGTTAGCTACGTCCGCCCATTCCGCTCATTTCGCTCATAATGCGAAAAACGTTGTAATTGATGGCATAGATGGCTGTTTCGTCACGAGGTAATATATGACGAGGTGCGTGGTCGAATTGTGGAACTATAGATTGTTCTGTTAAGTACTCTCCGCGTGTAGCGGGAATGACAAATTCTGAATGGTTCGCGGATATTTGCACATGCTCAATACGCGACAACCGCAATGAACTAATCACCGGCTCCACCACTTCTATTTCAAACTTCCAGTCGACCTTGCAATGTGGACATGTAGTCGAATCGTTGGCATAATCTTCACAGTCGAACCATTTTTTCATGCACGGTAGATGGAAAAATTTACCACATTGATGGCACGCTACGTTCTCTGTTGCACTAGTATGTTCAAAGCAAATTAGACAGTTGTCCTCTACTGGGGTTGTATCGTTAACAAAGTACTTGTATTCTCTTCCGTTAGTACTATATAGTACTTTGAGATCCATGACGGCAGTGGTATCGCTGATCCCTACGTTGTCTAAAGTCAATAATTTTTTTCGGATCAATATCACTAGTTTGTAAAGGCCTTACAACCATGCGCCACGAAATATTTACTCTCAATCCCGAAAATTTCGCCATCCCCACTCACCACCCGTTTTTTGTGATGATGTCAGTCAGGTCGATTGACGTTAGTTTGTCACTTTGGTGCAGTTCGGTGATCTCAATCGTCACATTGATAAAGTTGATGTAATTGAGCTTGCTCTTAAGGTATTTCTCGAAGGAGCGCAGTACGTCATTCTCGATTACCGCTATCTCCTCTGAATGGGTTTCTTCCTGTTTAGTCAGTAGTTTTTGGATTGTATTGTTCAGGGCCGCTATCGACGGCTCCGGTGGTTGGTTGCTCTCTACAATGAATAGCTTCTTACCGATGTCGTCGGAATAGGTCTGCTTGAAGTCGAACTTGAAACTGGTCCTTTGGGGGCCGATTGATACATTGGTGGACCCGTGGTCCGATATTTCGCCGGTGTTGTAATCAAATACCGTCTGACAGGAAGCGCAAGTCATACCACTGCATCCTTCTGACCTTTGAATAGGGATACTGCAATTGGGGCACTTCGGAATGGTCAGAATCAAGTTCAGACTATCAAGGTCCTCCTGTTTACATTCGTGGTCTTCTTTGAGGATCTTCTCACAGTCCTTACAGAACCTAGTCGAACACTTCAGGCATTCAAAGTGGTCCTCTTCCTGACTCATCTTTCCATTGCAATGAGAATTCATGCACATCCTGTTTGACTTACTGACTATGCTTTTGACATAAAGCTTATTCTGCTTACCGATGTTATTGAGCTTCTTGGACAGGGCTATGTCGATGACAAGTTCAATGGCTTTGGGGAACGTCTTAACGAATTGCTTCCGGCTTGTCCTAAGGTCTTCCACCAATTTAGTGACGTTCATCTTGTCCCTGACGATGGCTCCCTGGGAATTAAGGAAGGCAGTAAGAAGTACCTTTTTGTAGAGTTCGAAGTAGGTATTACCCCTCTTGAAAGAGTCCGAAATGATGTAGGACTTACAGTGAGAATTCAGGCATTTGACAAGCATTTTTTCACCCAAACAGTGGTTCAAGTAGGTCTCGAAGCAATCCTGACATACCCTCGTCGTACATAGCTTATCGGCGCATTTAAGGGTGAACTCCTCGTTACAGAAGCAAATAATGCAGACTGGATTGATGATTGACATTTGGGCCTACGGTAGATCGGATTTACTAAGGCTCGACATTTTTTGATTGATACTTACTCTAATTACTTCACTTACGCATATGACAAAGAACATTACAAGAACTTAGGTCCAAGGACTCTATCAAATAAACATCGTCCAGCAAAAATTTACAGGACTTAAAATATACTGAGATAAATTTCTGTATCAAAATCATAACATAAATATGCATGTAATTCATCTTTTATAGCCTTGGTAATAGTCATTAATTCTTCAATTGTAAACAATTCTTCTCCGTGTTGAATTAGATGTATACAATGTCTATCATAAGCCAATGATTTTCCTTTACCTAAAAAGATTTCAGATCTTAATTGTTTTTTGTTATCTAATGTTGCAAAACTAACATCTTCTGCTCTATCTAATATATGTAATTTTATGTCAGTATTAGACAATGCGTTTCTTACTATATCTTCTAAATTCTCTAGAATTTTCATTAAATCATTCTCATCTTTAGAAGTCAATACTTTTTTTCTGTCAAAAATATAAAATTTAATACTAAAAATAGGTTTGTCTGCTGAGGTCATTCTTTATTTTGTTCAAGAAAAAGTGCTCATTTAAAATCCGCACCGCTCTAAAATCCGCACCGCTCTAATTCAGGATTTACGCGGAATTTAGGACATTTGTCTTAAAATGGTCTATCTACACTAGTGGGTACGTAGAAGGAAATTTAAGGAATTTCGTGGAAATATCTAGGTCGAAACATCTGATCCAAAATACAGTAATTCCTGGGCATAAAGGAGTTTTAAGGAAATTAATATGTGGTTTAGTCCAGACCATGTATTTTTGAGGTTTAGACTGTTTCGTGGTCTTATAAATTTC
>Ga0302280_1000841_pt1 | contig 26505 bp, 69 predicted proteins | sample III_Fen_E1_1_FD_198771 | JGI IMG/M metagenome (GOLD analysis project Ga0302280, IMG submission 198771) | Peat permafrost microbial communities from Stordalen Mire near Abisko, Sweden - III_Fen_E1_1 | ecosystem: Environmental > Terrestrial > Soil > Wetlands > Permafrost | place: Sweden: Abisko... | reverse complement strand
AAACGTTTGTCAAGGACTTTCGGAAACTTTCTCCAACTCCTCTTTCAAATCATCCCAATATTGTATTCCTGGAGAACATAAAGAAAATTTTCCGGAAACAATATCACAATAATCATAAACATATTTTTCCAACTTAAATCCCTTCGGCTCGCCAATGTTCATGTAATTTATAAATTTAATTTCTAATGGAAAGGAATCTTCTACAAATTTTATATTTTCTAAACATTGATTGTGCGCGTTCTTAATCTTTTTGATAGACTCTTTAATAAAATCTTCTATGGCTATAATTTTAGTAGACTCTTTTAGAAATGTTTTCAAAAATTTCAATTCAATGTTTGCGCTGTCTACTGCAATTCTATATTCTTGTATTGGCTTGAAAGTTTTGTTATTAAAATAAAATGGAAGAATATTGTTAAGATTGTGACAAAGACTCTCTAATTCTTCTTTCTTGTCGGAATATGTAAAAGAATCATTCCCACTTTCTAGTTTCCAAATCACGTTTCGTTCCTCCAGGAATCTTTAACGGCTTTCAAAATGGTTCCTAAATTGTTAATTACTCTTCCGGTAAGATCGCATTCATGTTTGCAAAAGTATTCATTGTGATTCTCTACACCCTTACCGTGAACAATCTCATGAATAGCCCCGGCAATCATTTTCGAAAGATCTCCACGATTGTTAGAATATCTTTCCGAAAAATTTCCTAAAGCTGGATTCAAAAAGTATTTGTGCAAACCATTTTCGGAATGATGTTGGGCAAGAATCTCATCATGGAAAATAAATCCTGTATAAAAATCTTGCCGCATATTTTCCATCTTCAAAATCTCATAGATGATAGTTCTCCACGCAATCATTTGGAACTTGTTCTTCTTTGAGATAGTTTCTGGCAAATATTTTCCAGGAACTTCTAAATTAAAATGGTTCACAATTTCGAAATCATATTCAGTTTTGAAATTAGACTCTACAAAACTTTTAATGTTTGTAATAGTTTTGCTCATCTTTTGAATTAACTTTTGTGTATCTAGTCTATCAGCAAATGATTTCAGCTTATCCAAATTCATTTCTTCAATTCTATTCTCAACCTTGAAGATCTCATATTCAATTTCTTGCTTCAATTGATTGTCGGAAATCTCATTCAAAATTTCTTCCATATCTTGAGAGAAAGTTTGGAGATAAGAATTCTTTCCAACGTATCTAATAATTTTTGGAGTCAACCTTCTAACAGCACTTTCCGAATTTGACGCAAGATCGTTTAGAAACTTTTGGAATTCGATGTGATAAGTGTAAAGAAAGCTGTCTCGATTTGAAGAAACATACTTTGAAGACTCTCCGGAAATATCTAGAACCAATCCGAAATCACATAGAGTAGTTGTAGAAAACATTTCTTGTCCATTTATGCGGACAGAGCAAGCATTTTTATAATCCTCTGTTTTGAAAAGGGTGCCGAAAGAAAATGTTTTAATCTCTTCTTTCAAGAAAACTCTCTTAGAAATTTCGGAATCGTTTAAGAAAACTTTTCCGGAATAATTCGAACGCTCTACGAAAGTTTGAAAATAATTATTGAACTCTGGATACCACATCCAAATATTATCATCACCCATAACAACTTTCGAAATAGTTCCCTGAGAAAATTCTGTAGGCTCAATTTTATAAGAACCTCCGACACCATTTACGAGAAGATTGTTGGTGTGTATTTGAAAAGACTTGTGAGAAAAATATAGTAGCTCCTTGGCCTTCCCGAACCCGCCCGTAGTGTTTCCAAAAGTTTTGCCGGAAGAACCTAGGGAAAATAATTTGTTCCTTAGAATCTCTTCGGACATTCCTTTGCCATTATCTTGAACGACGATTTCAAGCTCTGGCATTTGGTTTGTTACAGTGATTCGAATTTCATTAGCTCCGGAATCAATAGAGTTTTGCATGATCTCACGAACAAAAGCAGACTTCCAATTCGAGTAATCTTGCTTAGACTTTTGAAAAAACTCTGGACCAATTACAACTTGGCTATCAAACATTAAAAGACTTTCGGAAAAATTTTTAGAAAAAGGTTCTCTAAACCGTTCTTACAATATAATTAAAACGAACCACGTTGTCAAGGACTTTCTTCAATTTCTGCTAGACATTTCTTCGCAGCTTCTTCTCTAATTTCTTCCCAATGTTTTTCTACAACCTTGTCTATAACATCAGAAACAAATTTAGCAGTTTCTTTATGCATCTCAGAAGAATCTAAATTGTTTCCTTGTCTTACATGTTCTCCATCTTTAGTAATTCCGGAAGAAGATGCGATAAACGCCGCCATATATTTATATTTGTTTCTTACCTTTTCAATTGCTGTTGGCATAATCACTCCTTCAAATATTCTTCGGAATTTCTCAAAACCGCTTGTGAAAAGTATTGCAAATTTCCAGAAGAGCTTACCGAAACTCCACCGACCAATTCAGAATTATTCTTTAGTTCTTCGTTCACATTCTTTTCTAATTCGGCGCAACTTCTTCCGGTAACAACATAATAACTTTTCATTTCTCTCCTCCCAATATTTTAAAAACTTCTTCCGAAATCTTTCCGCAAAACTCTTTCAAAAAACTTATCCGAGATATTTTCTTAAACGTAATAAGATAAAACCAAATATACGATAGACTTCCTACAGATAACGCCAAAAAGAAATATAAAAACTCTGCGAAACTTTCCGGAGATAATATTGAATATATTGGCGAGAAAACAAATAGAAAGAATCCAAACAGATGAATAAAATTAAAAGCAATTAAGAATAGAAAGGATTTAAGATTTTGCATGTTATCCAATTTTATTTGTTTCCAATAGATATGAAATATAAAGAAGAAATATTAGATTGTTTAGTAGCCCAAGGATTACACAAGCCCCAATAATATATGGTGCTAACATTTTATTCCACATTTCCTTTATAGCTTTCCAAAAAATTTTCGAAAGCGTTTTCCATATCTTCTTCATCATCAAAGCCACTAGGTCCACCATAATCTGAAGCGCCCGCGTAATAACCTTCTCGAAAAATATCTTTAATCTTTTCTTTCGTCATATCAACCTTCAAAGATTTCGGCAGACGAACCAATCAATTTCAAAACCATAGGACAATCTTTGTGGGAATTATGGACGACCTTACAAACAGTTGTGATATAATTCTTACCATGGCCGATTACTTTTTGCGGATCGTTTGTAAGATTGTTTTCCAGAATAGCTTTATAAAGATTTTCCGCAAACTTTTTATCTTCTTTGATTAAAGCTATCCCATCATTTTCGAAAATTACTACAGTTCTATTTCCCATTTGTTACAGCCTTTCTAAAAGTTCTCTAAACAATATAACAAGTTCTGGAGCAGTTGTCAAGGACTTTCGGCAACTTTTTCGAAAACTATTGCGGAAAGATCTGAAGAACGTATGGCGACTTTTGCTCCACGGATTTCAAAAACTTTTCCGAAACCACTCGGAATTTCTTTTACAATAGTTCCTGGCACGAAACCTATCTCCTGTAAGCGAATATTTTTGCAAGAGATTATTTTGAGACTACTTCCCATGTTTAATAAGATATTCTGGAGAACGGATCTTAAAACTTTCTTTGACGTTATCTTTTCGCCTAATCACTACACCCTCTCTAAGCACTGGTGCGAGTTTGGATTGTGCATTCGAATACGTTAACATTTCTTGGACTGTTGGTAGTAACTTAAACTTATCATCTAAAATAGGAACAGTTTCGAATTCATATTTCAAACAAAATTCCATAAACTGTTCATAATTATAAAACCGTTTCTTATCTAAATCAAACACTTCAAATAAGAAAACATGTGGCCCGGAAAATTTATATATATTTCCTTGAATACGATAACCTACTTGCTCGCCACGAATGAATAGATTCTTCCCGATAGCTTTCATTCTTTTTTCTAAATCAAGCGTTCTGGCTGTCCTCCACCAATCAGACCCATCATATGTTTTAAGAAACCTTGTTCTAGAACAGGCACCGAAATGATATGAAGGAATGATTCCAAAGTTCCTTTTATTTTTGAAGACATATGCGGCAGAATTTCCTTCACACTTTTCAGAAACATAAAATCCATCATCTTCAGTTCCATACTTTTCCAAAAACTTAGAGTAAATTTTCTGAATATTTTCTTCGTCGCTCGGAGAAGGAAAGTCTGGTTGCCATGTTCCGGAAATCTTTGGAAACATTTTCTTCTTAAGACTTCTGTAAAATTTATATTGCATTAAGAATTTGTCTACAGCATTTTCCGAAACATCTTTGGCAATATCTTCCGCATCTTCTACAACTTTTTCGATGTTCAATAATTCAGTTACGTCTAAACCTTCTGTAATATCTTTCGGAAGTTCTTTGCCAAGTGCTTTCGGGATGGTTTCTAGAATTGATAGAGGAAAAACAATACCCATAGAGACAATCTTGTTTCCGAAAGGGTCTTTGAATTTGTTGTACTTAAGAGCCTTGATTCTAAACTTCTTCTGTCGCAAGAATTCAAACTCTGGAATAGTGTTTCTCGAAAGAATCTCTAGCATCTCTGCTTCAGCCTTTGCCAAATCCTCTCCAGTGGCCTTCTCAGCGGTTAACTTAGCTTCGTCATACTTTGCAGAGTCTTCTTTCGAAAGCCCGTCCGGTAAGATAGAATCAGCCTCTATGTAAATAACTAGGTCTCCAATTTTCACTTCGTCTTTTTTAACAAGGATATGAAAATCCAATAGCTGACACATCTCAACACGATCTGCACCTTCGATTGGATATACGTTTACAATCTTCTCAACGTGTGCCATTACTGTTCTAGACATCTTTTATTTCCTTTATTTTAATCTACAAGTTTGTGAAGAGCCATTCCAATCGACAATCTCTACAAAAATAGTATCTCCGATTTGGCCTGGATTTGAACCATCAGTGTGACAAGTAATTCCAGAAAATTTTCCGGAAACTATTTTAATAGCACTCTGACAACCATGCCCATCCAAAAAATTGTCATAACATTGAACGGATCTCACAATTCCTTTTTCAAGATATGTTAGGTTTTCATGGTCCCCTTCGCAAGCATTTAAGAAAACTATTGCGAAAATTACTAGGAATGTTTTAATCATTTTCCTCATCCTCTTCGTCAGAATCTAAAGAACTTTCTTCATCATCCGTATATCCAGTAGCAATAACAATAGGCCCAAACTTCAATTCTCCAGTTTCGGCATCGCTTGAACAATAAATTTCGTCAGACCATTCGCGAATAGTTTGCAAATCTTCTCGAAATTCCCACCCAATAGATACTGCAAAATCGTAAGGAACCAATCCGATCAAACCAGCATCTACAGGGTAATTAAAACCATCAGAACCAGGATAACCGCCATCTCCATATGCGGTAGAAAATCCTAAAATCTTTGCTCCGGAAACTTCTCCAATAGGCTCTTGAAAAAATTCACAGGACTCTAAAAGTTTCATCCAAAGATTATGCTTATCTTGCGGGAAGCAATAACAGGGATCTCCAAGAACATATTTTCCCGCTGGCATAGTAACATTTTTAATCATTTTCTAAAACCTTTCTTAAAAGTTTTCTCAAAGTCTTCTCCAAACAATCTAACAAGTTTCTTAGGATTTGTCAAGGACTTTCTTCGGAAAATTTCTCTAAACGCTTTAATTCAATTTCTAAAAGATTAACTTCGCAAATTTTTTCTAAAGCTAGTTGTTTCCATTCTTCTCCCCAACTTCTGATAGCCTCTACATTTTTTCTAATCTTTTCACAATCATCCGAAAAATGCCACCAATAACTATCAAAATCTTTTATCAAATCTTTTAATTCGTCTTCGTCAAGTTTGTGATAGCCTTTGAAATGATTTGTGTATTCTTTCTCAATGCTTTTCACTTCGTCTATTGCTGGACAAGTTGCTCCCGGTTGTTCAGAGATATAATTCTTTTCCTCAGATGTCATTGCCACTTCTTAATCTTCAACTCATTGTTACAAGTATCTACAAACAAAAGGCTTTCGGGGACAAAGAAATTTCCTTCGGTATTGTTGATTGCAATTGTTTTCTCAGAGTTTCCGGAAATATATTTCAAAAGTTTTCCGGAATTGTCTGACAAATGAACAACAGTTGGAGATACTAGGTAATTACTTTCGTGACAAGTTTTTTGGTATTGTTCTTGGACATCCGTTCCGCGAACAATCCACGCACCCAAAAATAAGATTGCGGATAATACATATGCTGAGAACCATGGACCTTCCAGATCGGCAATCATCATACCTATTCCAAAAAGCAAAAACAAGACACCCAAAATAATTAGAATCCACATACTCAATTCCTCCTTTAAGAAAAAGAGCCTACAAACTTTTTCGAAAGTAGGCCATCAAGGCCGACCACGCCCCCGAGGTTTCTGGCCGATGAAGAAGATTCGAAACATCATATCGCTGAGACCTTTGGCACTGCTCTTCGAAAGAGTCTACAAAGGCTTCCGCAAAAGGCTTGAGCAGAGGATTTTCGAGAACCTTCAGGAAAGCCAGCTTGCGACCAACGGCCTTCACATAAACATCCTTTTGAAAAGACTTGACAGATGCTTCGGCAATTTGCTCAAGCTCCCCGGCAACCATTTCGTAAACCTTAGCGGTGGTAGTGCGAGACTTCTTAAATCGCTTTTTCTGTTTTCCACGAATTACTACATCAGAATCCTTAGATACCTTCTTGAAATAGCTATCCGGAATCTGGTCGTAGAAGAACTTTGTGATAAATGTGTGTGATCCGATTACTGTCTGCATTTTCTTTTCTTTCTGTTTGGTTTGTGCTCTATCGGTTGGTCAAGAGCATGATTACAATATAGTTCTGTTCGGTTTCGTTGTCAAGTAGTTTCTTAAAGTTCCTGCAATATTGCGGTCAACTATTCCAAAACCAATTTATCAATTTCTCCTGGAGTATATTCTTGAACAACAAACTCGATATCCTTAAATTTTCCATCTACAATAGCTTCCGCAAAAGCCTTGACATATGGATTTGTGTGGCTTTCCGAAAAATCTTTAATATAGGTTTCCGTATTGTTTTTCAAATCTTCCAGCAACTTTGACAAATCTTCTTGGTTGACTGGAACAAATGGGTTAATTCCAAAGTTTGTAAAGGTTTGGAATACGAAAAAGTTATATTGTTCTTTGCCTGTATCATCATTTTTAGAGAACCCAAATTCATACTTATGATCTTCTAAAATTTTACTCACAATTAAAGGATAGTGTGTTCCTTCTTCTGTCCAAACATCTCCATCAAGATTGAGGATATCTAAAAAAGGAATCAGAACATTTTTATTCTCGGACGTAAAAATAAAGAAATTGAAATAGTCGTCTGATTGTTTAAACCAAGTCAATGTTACAGCATTCATGTTTTATTCCTTATCGTTGAAGATAGCTAGAGAAAGGTTTCCGGCAAAGTTCCTGGCAAATCTTTCCTAGAGACTTTGCAGAAATTTTAAAAACCTTTTGTGCAATATCTTTGTAAAATTCTGGAGATCGTTTGCCTACATCAGTTTCCATGTCGTCCTTTATCCAAGAGATTTCTAGAAACATATTGTCAACAATTTTCTGAAAGTTATTCATTGCGCTCCTCCAAAATTTTTCATCCACGAATATCTAATTTGTGCGCGATGATGATTTACGACATATTTCTCCAACCAAGTATTTCCACAATCACATTTACAAAAGAATAGTCGATCTACATTTTTTGAAGACTCTGTAGAAATTATCCAGGAAAGATTATTCGCCGTCGAAATCTTTTCGGAATAGATTGAAGAATAGATTTTCGAAAAACACTTCGGACATTTGAATTGCTCTTCTAAAAGATTATCGGAATCTTCTACAATGATTTGGTTGAAACGATTAAGAATCATTTAGAAATCATCTTCAGAAAACATGATTACCGTGTTTTCAAATTCTTCTGTTCCTGGCTTAAAAAGTAGTTCAAGCATTTCAAAAACTTTCTTCAAAATTGTTAAAATCAATCTTCATGCGGGATTCCATTTTCCGATCCCATTTGGCAAACTTTCCGAAAACTTTCTTCAAACTTTCGAAAATTGTTTCTCCATCTCCTGACCAAGAAATATACAAAATTTTATTCTTCTTCAAGTTCTTCAAGTCTTCGGAAGAGTATGCCAAAGCGTTTCCGGAAACCTCTCCTACAAATTGCCATGGTTTGCTAGGAACTTGTTTTGCAATTAGCCCTAGCTCTCGAAGACTCTGGAAACCATTGTCGATAAATTTCTTCTGTTCTTGGTGTGTCAAATTTCCCATCCTCGCAAAATGTCTGCAAGAGTGTCGCTAGGAATATTAAACTCTGAATTATCAGCCAGCAAGAAATTTCCAGTAACTTCTCCACTTTGAATAATCTTAAGAAGCATTGTCAAAAGTTCTTCATGAGACTTTTCCGAAAGATTTTGCAAAGTGATTTCGGAATAATTTGCAGAGAGTTTTTCGAAAGTTGTCATTGCGTGTCCTCCGAAAAATCAAAGAAATCAGAATCATCTTCCTCTTCTATAATTTGCCCAGGATTCCTAGCAATATTTTTGAGATTGATGTTTGTGTTCATTCGTTCCCGCTTGTGAATATCTTCCTTAGACACCAGCCGAATGTTTTCAAAGCTAACATTCTTCGGCTTACTTGTGCTCGACATTTTTAAGAAACCTTTCCGAAAGTCTTGTCATCTGTTCGGAAAATGTTCCCGGCCTTACGAGTGGCATGCCCATCAATCTCGTTCAAAACCGAATGCATGTCAAGCAAACACTTTCGGTCGGCATAAGGAATTTCATAGACGGATTCCTTACCATTGTCTACAATACGAATTACAATCTTAGCATCCTTGTCTCGGCCTTGGGTTTCGAAATAAATTCTCTGCCCTTTCGAATTGCTAAGACCTCGGAAAATATCATGCGTAAAAGTTTCTTCTGCACCAGACGTAATCATTTTTCTCTCTCGGTTTATGGGTTTAGGTTCTTCGGTTGTTCAGAACCATGTAACAAATATAGCACAAGGTAGGAGGTTTGTCAAGGACTTTCGGAAAGTCTTCTAAAAACTATTTCGAAATATTGATATAAACCACAATAGCATTCGACAAAGACGCAAATAGGTTAAGATAAAATGCAAATAGATTTCCGGAAAACAAACAAAAGATAGCAAGCAGAAAACTAAAAAATATACAAAAAAACATTGATATGCCAGAATTTCATTTTTAGGAAACCTTTCTTAAAACTTTTCTTAAAAACTAAAGCAAGAGAATCCAGAACGCTACACTGGAATGATAGGGGAATCGTTTTGCGAAAATTCTTAAACTATTCCCTTGCTTATCAATTTTTATCAATTACACCAGCGAAAGAATGCGAATAGCTTCCTTCTTCTCTTCAAGAATAACGTCTTCAAGATTGGCAGTCTTCGGCGAGAGATAGGCAACAATCGACTTGAGACGATCATTACGACGATACTTCAGGCCAACAACGATTCGGTTCACCTTGCGCTCTCCAGTTTCCTTATCCTTCGAAGCAATCTCGGTAGTCTCAAACGAATGGAAGCTATCAGAAGCCTTCAGGCCAAGAGTCTCGACAAGAGCAACATACTCCTTACGATCCTCAACCAGCTTCACATTCTCAGTCTTCTCGACCTTCGGAGCAGTCTTGGACATACCGCGAATCAGCTTGTTATACTCCTTGGCGACAGTGATAGACATCTTCGTAACGTCGCTTCCATTGGTCGCAACAAACGTAGAGTAAGCATCGGTAGCAATCTCATGAGCAGTCTTCAAAGTTCCAGTCATTTTGTTTCTCCGTTGTCTAAGAACTTGGTCCGGAATCATTAGGTCATCCTTCCCGTCGTTCTTTTGATGGATAGAATATACTCCAAAAAAGTAGAGATGTCAAGAACTTTCTTCAGAAAAATTAAAAAGACTTCCGGATAAATTTCTCGGAAGTCTTTGCAAAAATTTCTCAAAGTGTTTTTCAAAAGTTATTCCGAAAGTTGCCCGGAACAAGTATTCCAAACCCCTTTCTTAAAACCCAATAGAAAAATTCCTAGAAAAGCAACAAGAACAATTATCAAACTAATCATTAACTCCTCCCGAAATATCTAAACGAATATTCTTTGTTTGCGAGTTTTTGAGAATACATTTTCCTAAGAACGAAAACCATCTTCCAATATGCCAGCGGATTTTCGGCAATATATTTCTGTCCATTGATAGTAACGATTCCGGCATGAATATAAAAATTATTGTCGTAATCAGTTTTCGAAAACATAGATCCAAAATTCGGAAGAACTCCTAGAAACATTTCATTAGGATATTGTTCATCTGCTCCAAACTTATCGGAATGCGTTTCAAGATCTTCGGAAAACTTTTGGAAAGATCTATATGTCTTGGTTACAAAAGTGTGGCAATCTTTTTGCATGGACTTATGAACAGACCAGTTACCCCAAACAAGCATAACTATCCATACAATAAAAAATACACCAAACAAAACAGCAAAAATCTGTCCAATTGTTTCAATCATTTTCTAAACCCTTTCTAAAAGTTTACTTAGTTAGCTCATCAATTTCTTTCTGAATCAAAGTTTCCTTTTCTATGTCTTTAGCAATATTGGAAACCAAAATAGCAGCAGTTACCATTTCTATAGCTGGTTGAAGCAGTTGAGATTGAATAATAGTTTCCGAAAACTTTCCTTCAAACTCTACACCAACCTTTGCCAAAGCATCTTCTAGCAACTCTATTGTGATTTTCATTTCAAGCCTTTCTTAAAACATTTTCGAAAGTTCCTGAACAAAATATACATCCTCGCCGATTGTTTGTCAAGGACTTTCTTCAACTTTTTCGAAAGTCTTTAGGAAAAAATAAGAGAAAAAGATTAAGAAGAACGCATCTAGAAATGTATAAAAGTTATATCTTTCCAAATGAATATCCACAGTTAGATTAAACATATTCATAAAAATTAAAAGACCATACCAGCTTCGTGAAAACATTTCGGAAACCTTTCTTCAGATTTTCTTAAACTTATTCTGAGAAAATTTATAAAAAGGGGCGTCAAAATAATTTTTCAATCGCACCAATACGCCAAAGTTTCTATAATCTTTTCCGCCAATCTTATTCAAAAATTTCGCCTGCTCTTCTGAAAAAAATGTATATGTTACATCATCCTCAAAAGGAATATCGGAGGGAGTTTCTAAAATGATTACTACTTCGAAAAGACTATCTCCATTTTCCGGATTATATATCATTACGTTTGCTAGATACATTTTAAGAAACCTTTCCAGAAGCTACTTGGATATATTCGCCCACCAACATTCCGATCTGCAATTCCAAATGATATTGATTTCCGATGTCGTTTTCAATCATGTTTTCGAAAATTCCGGTATCCCATTGGCGTTTCATTTCCAATAGCTTTTCGGAATATTCTTCAATATCTTTTAGAATGTTTTGAATGTGAAAGTCTTTATCCATTTTTACGCCGACAGTTGAATCGTATTACATTCAGGACAGGCATACAAACTAACCTCTCTAGTTGAACAATACCATCCAGAATTTTTAATTAGAAAGGTTCCTTCGACTTCAATAAACTCTTCTTCACCAAGCCTCTTTCCAATATATCGTTCATTTTCTTTTGCTTCATCTTTCCAATCTTCATGAGAATATCCGCACAGACAAATCATTGTTTACTCCTTCGCGCTATTTGATAAAAGAATAGAAAAATCTTCGGAAACCTTTGTGAACTTGTTTTCCAAAATCATAGTGTCGTTGTCTACAAGAATAGAATAATTGTGACAAAATCTTCCAACGGATTCTGGTTGGTTGCTCTTTACAATTAGACCTTCTCCAGGAGCTACAAACAAAACTATTTCGAAAAACTTATCATCTTCATAAATTCCAAAATATGGATACTTTCCGAAAGACTTGTCGAAATATGGCATATCAAACGATAACGAAATTTCTCCAATTTCAAAATTCATTGTTTACTCCAAATCGTAAAAGAAAACTTGAACAGTGGTATCGTTTCCAGACCAATCATATTCATTATCAATGGCTTCCTGGATTTCTTTTTCAATTTCGTCTTCTGTCAAATCTCGAAGACCATCATCGGAAACTTCTTCAATGTTATTTCGAACAGCTTCCTTAAAAGCCTCTACCATGTCTAGATAGCTTCCGTCCATGTTGAAAGAACGCACATCTCCATTGATACCGTCAGGAGTGTTAACAATCAAAGTTCCAATTCGAGTGGGCATTTCGCAAACCTTTCTAAAAATGTTTCTCAAAGTTTCCTAGAACAAAATATACTACATGGACTCGTTCTTGTCAACTACTTTTTTGAACCAATAAAATTCTGAGTTAGGGTTTCCGAATTCCATAACAACTAGACCAAAGAATATAGAAAATACCACCGCCGAAAAAATTACAGGAAGCGTAGGACAAATAGAAATGAGAAGTCCCATACAAACCATACAGACAATCCAAGAAATAAATCGACTGACTCTATCAAAAGTCATTTGAAATCTCCTATATAAAAATTATCATGGATCTTTGTAACGACTACAGATTTAGGAGAACTTTCGCGAAGTGTTTTAGAAAAAGTTTCGAAAAGGGTTTCTAGATATTTTGGAGAACCTACCGCAACTTCGTCTATGAAAATTACTTCTTTCACAATCCGGAATCCCTCATAATTTGCTCATGTTCTACTCTAGCTTTCCCGGCCTGTTCTTGCAATTGCTTTTCGAGAACTTCTATAGTTTCTTTGAAAAGTTCCGGATGCTTTTGCAAAATCTTTCCGAAAGTTTTATTGAAAAGTCCGGAAGATTCATGATAATTTTTAGAACCATTTGATTGCTGGTAATAAATCGTCGCGGAAACTTCTACCGAACGAATCTCACCAACCCCTCCATTACCACCAGAATAATGCAAACCATACATATTCCACCAGTCTTTAATCTTCCACAATTCGTCTTTAAGATTTTTATAGATTTCTACTTCAGTCATTTTAATTTCCTTTCATACTTTCCAAAAACTTTTCGAAAGCCTCTTCTTTAACCATAGAGTCGGCTTTGAAAAAATAGTATTCCTTAGAATGTTTAGGCAAAATATCTTCAACCAAATCTTCCGAAACATTATTATATGTTGTCCGATCATGGTCAAAAACCCACTTCAAAAGTTCTCCAAAATCCGCCCATTCAAATACATCGGAAATCAATTCGTAAAACTTTTCCGAAAAGTTCCTATCAGATTCCGACTTCAATTTAAGAATTTTCATCAAGTCATCCATAGACAACTTTTCGGAAAGCTCTTCAAGTTCTTCGATGTTCATTTTTCTCTCCCCCTGCTCTACAAAATATACTCAAACACGGTTCAGTTGTCAAGGACTTTTTAAGAAATTTTCAGGAAGTTATCAGCAAAGTTTCCGAAAAGTTTAGCCCCGGTTTATGCATAGAAATCCTAATCTCGTCATTGTAAACGCCTTCAATGTTTCTAATCATACAATCAATCCCAGGATTAGTCTTTTGAAACTCTTGCAACTCTTCGATAAGTTTTTCGATACGCATTAAGAAATCCTACTAAGAATATTGTCTTTGTTATTTTTAATCCATTCCAAAAGAATCGGCCAATACATTTCCTTAGCTATTTCGGAAATCTCTTCCAATGGATATTCTTCCCGAAGATTTTCCAACATATTTTTGCACTTACGAATAGAAATGTTTTCAGAAAGAATCGTTTGAATGGGCTTTCCAAAGTGGTGCCTATTTCCATCTACAATTACTGGGCAACTCATTGGAAACTTGCTCATTGCACCCCGCCTAAAAAATTTCCGGCATAGTTGTTCGTTCATTGATACAAGAGATTGAAGAAACGTCATTAGACTCTTCAAAAATCTTATACAATTCCTTTGCGCGTTCTCGATTCTTAACTTTGATTTTATACTCATTCAACTTTGGATTCATAGTTCTATAGTTGCTCCAAAGAATCTTATAGGCATTCCAAAGTTTTTCCGAAAGACTGTAATCAGTATCGGAAATGATCGTGAAAACTACTTGGTCTGACTTTCGCATAGTTCAATCCTTAATGTTGAATTCTTTTTTCAAACCATTTGCATATTTCTTAATCCACTTTATCTGATTTCTTTTATTGCCACCTTCGGAAACATTTTCAAAAATTAAGTTCATATCCTTTTCAATTCTCTTTTCAATATTTTCCAAATTCTTTTCGAAAGGCTTAATCAAAGATTTTTCCGAAAATTCAAACGTAATAATTTCAAAACTACTTTCGGAAAAAATTGCAATGGCGTTTGGGTATACGTATTTAACGATGTCACTAAAAACAAACCAAGAACAAGTATCCCAACTTTTCGTGCAAACTTCGCTAAACGTGGTTTCAAACAACGAATAGTCTTTAACAATTTTTTCAGAAATGATTTTCATTTCGTTTATCCCTCATATCCGGAAGACTTTAGAATCCGCTTTGTCGTTTGAATATTCCTATACATTCCATCGTAAGGATAAGAAACTGGCCTACCCTTTTCGAAACGCACGATGATATTTCCGTGCAAGGTAACCACAATCGAATTATAATTTTCCCGAACAATGCGGACATTCTTGTTTTGAAAATCCGAAATGCGTTCCAACTTCTTTCCGAGATAATTTTCTGCACATTCATAGGAATCAATCCAAGAATATTTCTGACTAGCCATTTTAGGATCCTTTCTTCAAGTGGTCTCTACCGATTTCTTATGTAACAAAGATAACAAGAACCATGCTACTTGTCAACTGTTTTCTAGCAAACTTTCCGAAAACTTTTCAAAAATGGTTCTCATAGTTTTTCCAAAATACTTCCCGCAAATATAAAAAGCAAACAAATTAAATTTTATTTTTGTCAAGGGTAGAAATGATTTTTAAGAAATTTTCCGGATATGTTTTAGAGACGTTTTGAGAGGGTTTCCTGAAAGATGAGCAGTTGCGCCTAGACCTTCCTAAAACCTTACGAGAGAGCTTGCTAAACTACCCAGCAACTGTTAGAAATTTTCTTAGAATGGGTTTCAAAATATCCTAAAATGTTATCACAAATTTCCTGCATTTTATTTTCTAATTCTTCCGTTGTGCATCTGTTCTTAGAAAGATTTTCGGCATATTTTTCTTGAAAAGCTAGCAAATTCAAAAGTCCAGAAAAATCATCCAAAACATTTTCGTCGTTTTTAATATACACTATTTCTTTTATATCATGCCCATATTCAATAAGGGTATAAATCAAAGTATCGAAATATTCTTCATTAACTGTCAAAGACTTTTTTGAAGTTTCCTTAAACAATATTTCCCAAAGCATTTCTTAAACCTTTCGCAAATCAATTTTAAAATCTTTCCAATCACCTTCAGGAAAGTTATCGGAAACGAAACCGAGATTCATGAATTTCTTAGTATCAAATTCTCGAATCCGCCAATACTTGTAATCTCCGTCTGCAATAGGATCCGACATGAACGCACAAAAGAAACCGTCAGAATCCCGACAAACATATCGGAAACCTTTTGAGATAGCTTTCTGCAAAATTTCTGCATAGGTCATTTTATATTACCTCTCAGCATTAGGAAAATATACTCGCAACTGTTCTAACGTAACATGAATCCAAAATGTTTCCAAGCCTCTTTGCAAATCGTTTTCGAAAAAATCTTCATCGCATTCTTTAATCTCTTGGAACATAATTGCATATTCATTTTTTCTAGGGCGGAATGACAAATCTTCTGCATTACAATATCCCAAAGCAATTACGGACTTATGCGGAACCATTCCACCAGCGGCATATTCAATAGGAAGCAATCTTCCCAAACACAAAGCAGAATTATCATATCCGAATTTATGCGATGCTATTTTCATGAGCTTCTAATTCTACGATTTTGATTGTCAATTGCCTAGCAACATATTCATATCGTGAAAGAACTTTATGATTAAACATCGGCCTCGGCACTTCCGGAAAGTCTACATATACATAATAATCTGTCAACGTAGCCAATTGTTGATTCAATTCTGTAATGTTGCTAGAATTCTTCCAAACATCTAGAGAAGTTTTCAAACATCCTTCAAATTCTTCAAGAGTATATTTCGGAAAAGACATTTCAAATACCCTCCACTTCGATTTCCTTAATCTCATGAGAAAAATATTTAGGAATGAATGGTTCGGTTAGCTTAGAACCATAATAAAATCTCCATTGAGAATTATGATACTTCCACTGCAAAGGAATCTTCTGAATATCAATAAACTTTGCAATGTCTTCGTCGTTAAGTTTCTGACAAACATCCTCAATATTTTCCTGCCATTCCTGAAACTTTTCCAAATCATCTTCGAAAATCTTTTTCTGAACACTTGCCGAAAGATAATCGGAATAGCCTAGAATCGTTTGCTTTGCTCTTGTTGCGATGTTTCCAAGAACAGAATCCGAGCAGACCAGAAGATAGATTTTCATTTTACTTTCCTAAAGTTTTTCGTGAAAGTCTCTAGTTGACTCTAACAAATATACATCATGCTAGGAAGTTTGTCAAGGACTTTTTAAGGAACTTCCGGATAGCCTTCATTATCAAAATCATACCATTCTTTCTTTGGCATTCCTAGATCTTCCCTAACCTTATTCTCCATATCCCGGAGCAAAGAAGCAGAAGAATAAATCTTTTCTACAATCGGACGAATCTTCCTTTCGGCGGATTGATTAACTTGTTCTTCATACTGCTTATACATTTCCAAAACAACTTGTTTAAAATCAAAAGAAATTCCATTGATTTTAAACTCTACATCAATAATAGTCGGAGTGGCGCTATCTCCAATCACTTCGACATACTTATCAGAAATTGATTCCATGATAATCCAACCTACAAAATCTTCCTTCTCAAGGTTTTCCAAAATATCAATCTTAGCCATTTTCAATCCTTTCCGGTAATGAACAAAACAGTTCCCGGAAAATCAATTCGCAAATCACATCCGAAATCAGAAGTCTTGTGCCGTCCAGACAATCCCATTTCCTTTTTCGCCAAACGAACCAAAGCACTATCAGAAATGTCTGGGCTAACTTTGATAGTCTTTCGTTCTACCCAGCTATAATTTGCTTCTCCTCCAAACTTATCCGTATATTCAAGTTCAAAAGAAACTTCCAAAAGACTTTCGAAAAATTCTCTAAATGCTTTGTATGCCGAGCGAGGAGTAAGAAATGGGGCGCTTTTAAATTGGTAAAACTTTTTCATTTCCTCTTCATCAAAAACTTCATTCATTCGCCATTCAGAAAATCCCCAACCAAAATACTTAGCCAACAAAGAATCCTTATCCGGAAATCCAATCTGAATGTATGGCTTAATGGTTCCCGTATCTCCAGGCACATCGAAACACAAACGATAGCTGGATTCCTTTGGACGAGAAACAGAATCCGGGCCATAGCAATGAAGATCGGAAAACTTTGGCAGATTTTTAATTGAAACTCTCATTTTCAAATCCTCTTAAAATTGGTTTCGGGCAAAGGAAGAATCCTAAATCCGAAATACCAATTCTTGTTTTCTTGTTCGTCTGTAGAATAAGCATCCATAGAAAATTGCCCGAAAGACTTTGAAACCAAACAAAGGAAATCAAAATCATTCAAACGAATTCCATAAATCTTTGCGAAAGGAATCCTACGGAAAAAATACTTTTGAAAAATCTTATTCATTGTTTGCTCCAAGTTTTTCGTGAATGTCTCTAGTTGACTCTAACAAATATACACCATGCTAGGAAGTTTGTCAAGGACTTTTTTTGAAAAATCTGCCAGAAAAATCTACCAGAAAAATACTTCTACCCTTTTTCACAACAACGCACCGGCATTTATGTTTTTCCGCCATGATACTACAAACCATTTCCGCTTCCTCTTGGTCCTCTGTTTTGTGGCAAGGACTCCAAGAAGGATAACCAATTTCATCTGATTCTACTGTAAACATAAATTAAATATAACATATGCCAGTATTTTTGTCAAGTACTTTTTAAAGTGGGCAAATCGAGATTCGAACTCGAACTCCATTGAAGGAAACGGATTTTAAATCCAGCGCGTCTACCAGTTCCGCCACAAGCCCGAAAACTATTTACCAAACATCTTCCGAAAACAATTCTCGAATACCTTTCAAATGTCCTTTGCCGGGAAGGAATTGCATAGCTCTCCCAGCGACATACAAACCAATCCGCCTATCTACAAAATCTCCATCATCCAAAATAAACCCTTGGATAGTGTTCTTAGTGACCGGCCAAGGGATTCCTAGATTAGACATTAGCTCGATTACGTTGTGATGCCTATTAGGTTTTGGCAAGCTATAAACAGTTCCATCCTCTGCTTTAATAGCTACTCCGACGACCTTCCTATTTCTATAATCCTTTTGTTCCATATTATCCACAATTTGAACAATGCTTTTTAGAATCCTTTTCGGAAATGGTTACTACACCTTCTCCACAATCGGGACAAACGATTTGCTTATCCCCGTTACCATCTTCAAAAGAGATTTCAGTAATATCGTCAGTCCAATCAAAAGCAAATGGAATAGAAACCTTTCCGGAAGCTACATTGAAAGTTAGGTCCAATGTTTCCGGAATACCATTTGGACGAATCACATTAGCTTCAAAATGTTCATCCTCGCAAATATCTAGGCAATTTTCCTTCCAGCTTTCGAAAGACTTATCCCGGACATCATAAAATGCGTATTGTGTAATTCCTTCAGTGCTTCCCAGAATGGTTCCAATAGTATTCATCCATTCGATTTCCCTTGGCTTAATGTTCTTATCCTTAAGCAAGCAAACCAAATCGTAAAACTTAGATTGAATTTCCTCTACCGCTGTTTCAATTTCCTGAAAGTCTTCTTGAGAAATTTGCTTAATCATTTTTCAATTGCTCCTAGTTGCGGTGTAATAATAGTTAGAGGTATCGTTTCCGTCACGCCCTGAAACATATCCATCTACAATCTGTTTCTTAATGATTGCAAGGATATAATCCAATTCCTCTTCATTAGAATATTCGATTTCAATTCCAATGTTGATAGTAGTCTTCGGAATTTCTTGTTCTTCCACTTCTTCAACCTCTTCAATGCTAGGATATTCGTAATAGAAAACTGTTCCATCAATATCTACACTTACTCCGTATGCCAACAATTCTACCACTTCTCCAGTCATATCAAAATGTTTTCCTGGCTTTTTGATAATAACCTTAGAATCAACTGGCAAATCTTTCTTATCCATTTTGAAAATCCTTTTCGGAAACTTCTCTTTTAATTGTAGGCCGATTGTAATTCATCTTTTGAACAACCTTCAATTCGTAATCATGGTAAACAGATTTCAATTCCAGCAAAAGTTCTGCATACTCTTCCGGACTAGCCTTTACTGTTCTCTGTTGATACCATGCAATAGAACATTCGCAGTGCTGGCCTACATGAACATATCCGGCAACATTTCCAGTATTTGTCCAGGTATTGTCCTTCCAAGATTCCGGAAAGATTGCCGTAATACTTCCCTTAAAATCTCCTGAGCGATCTTTCCGGAAAAGAACCTTTACAATTTTCTTAGACATTTGTTCTCCTTTTCTTAGAACAAAATATAGTTCATGCTAGGTAGTTTGTCAAGGACTTTTTTCAAGGAACGTAAGAAATTTTGATTCCGATTACCGTTCCGTTTTCCAAAAAATATTCCGCAAAGAATCCCAAAGCATTAAAAATCTCTAGGATCCAATTCTCTGTTCTGTTCCAAAGAATGTAATGTCCAAAGGAAAGACCAGAAGACATATTTTCAAGAATTTCGAAAACCTCTGCTAGTCGCATTCTTTCATCGCCCAACAAAAACAATTGATTGGGATTCTTGTAAGCACTTACCAACCGTTCAATATCCATTTTCGAAAATCTCCTGCAATATTGCGGTTTGTTTAGAACTTAATCTCCAAAAACATTTCCAGAGTATTCCAATAGAGTTTCGAAACCCTTTCCGGAAACTGCATCATTCGCCATTCGTTTGTTCCTACAATATCCGAATTGATTTCGCCATTGTATCCAGGAAACTTTTGGAATAGCTTCCGAGTTACGAAACCAATTGCAATATCAGTATCGTTCATTTGTTCGAAAGTAGGACGAGACATTGTTAGATTCCTTCGTAAGTTTCTGTATTGCAATCGTTACAAAAATCATCCGCATCGCCACTATTCGTAAACTTTTCGTGGCAATTCATACAAACATAATGAATCTTTCCTGAAGAATCCTCAATAAATTCCTCATCCAGAGATTCCATTTCATCTGGCATATGGTCAACCGTTTCAACATTTCCGAATGTGTTATTTTCCAAATCAATTTCACAATCCGAATCGAAACGATATTCACCATTATTCCAAACCGAAACAAATGTTGCGCGTTGAATAGACATTTTCAATTCTCCACCTTTACAATTTCGAAAGTCAATAGGGAAGTTTCTTTCGAAAGATTATCCATAGAAGTTTTTGCAGAATCTTCTTTCAAATAGATTGCAGGACTTTCCTTACCGTTGATATACTTTTCTCCAATAGGTTTCCAAAAATTATCGAAGGAATATGCATCTGTTTCCGAATTAGGCCGAAGAGAATAGATAAATTTATTCCCGTCAGTATCCTTTCCATGAATTTCGTAATGATGCATTTTCAATTCTCCTTCAATTCAGGGACATTCAAATCTTTCCGAATGATTACCAGATAAAGATTTTGAGAAACCAATTCAATAACGATTTCCGTATCTCTGCTCAATCCAATGTAAGTCTTTTCTCCACGTTTCGGAAATCTCCAATCCAATTCGCCGCAAATCATTACAACCAATTCCGGAATCCATTTCTTAAGCATATTTCCGGAATAGATTATTTGATAGTTTCCGACATATGGAGTATTAGGCATTTTCAAATCCTTATGGGATGATTTTAATCAAAGCGGTTTCAATATGTTTATCGTTAAGATATTGATAGAGTCGTTTAGATAGCTCGTAATTCGATTCCTTATTTACAGAATGGAATATCTGCCACCTAGTTAGATTCTTAGTCCAATTGTATTTCTTCATTGCAACTTCGATTCCATTGCCATTAGTTTCAAAATCAATTTCGGAAACCTTTGCGGAAATCTTTTCTTTAAGCCATTCGAAATCTGAGTCTTTGATTTTCATATTATTCCTCGAAATAGTAGGTGTATCCAAGATTTTCCAAAGACTTTTTCTTAATCTCAGAAATCCTCTTTTTGTATTCCGCTTTCAATTGGATTAGCTCTTCATTCTCCTGTTCCAAAATAGGCAATTCAAATTCCTTATTCTGATTGAACAATGCCAGCCTTTTTTCAGAATAGATTCCATAAGAGCATTGATACAACTTTTCAGTATCGAGAATTCCGTCTCTATTGTTTTCAAAATTGAAATTCAAAATTTCCCGATGATCTTTCGATACATATAGTTTCGAAGTCATAACAGGATGAGTTTCCATTCTAATATGATATGCTGGAAATTCCTTTTTCAAATAGGTTTCCAGTCTCTTTGAAATCTCCTTTCCATTATACTTTTCCAAACTTTTCAGAATGTCTTTGAAAAGCAAATGTTGTTCTTGCTCTTCCTGAATCATTTTGAGATAACCTGTTAGTTGCATTTCAAAAACCTTTCTAGAAATTATTCGAAAAGACTTGCGAGTTTAATCGCAAATTCCTTATATTCGTTTGGCAAAATGTAATTGTGTTCCATTCCACCGTAAGACTTTTCAATATGAATATGTCCAACTCCATCGCCCCAAAGTTCCGGATTTTGTTCTTTCCAAAACTTAATCTTACCGTCCTTAGAATGTCCTGCAATTACTCCATCGTTCTCGTTTTCGTTTTCCGGAATGATTTCTCCCGACTCGATAAGATTGTGCAGTTTCGTCAATGCCTTTTGATACTTATTTGCGACAAGTGAACGAGACATTTTCAGACCTTTCCGAATCTAGCGTAAATCTTTGGAGTGAAAAACTTGGAAATGTTTCTTTCACAATTCCTATTGATTTCTCCCGAAAAATGGTCCACCGCTTCCCGACATTTTGAAAATCTATTTGTGTCAGTATAGCAATGTCTTTGCCCCATAATGGTATAATAAACAATGATATTTCGAGTCTTCATTTTTAAACCCTCTTATACATTCGATTACAAACATAGCTCAAAGAGTCTTCGGAAGTCTTAAAAAAAGGATTTTCGGAAATAACTTCCATATTCCTTTGATTGCATTTTTGTCCATTAGACATACACTTGCAAACGATTTCCGGATTTCCGATAAATTTGTATCCGTAGATTTCTTCGGGATTTTCCATCGTTCTTTCCTTTCGCTTGAGTGACTTTTCTATAGATACAAATATAACAAACATATGCAAGGAAAACAAGGGTAAAGTATAAAAGAATTGTTTCAATAACTTCTAAATTTTATTTTATTGCTTGTCAAGGGTAGAAATGACTTTTGAGAAATTTTTTAAAAAAGAGCCTAACCATTTCTAGCTAGGCTCTTAGTTCCGAAAGAAAATGTTTTTGGTGAACTAAACCATAGACTTTAATTTCTCTTCCGGTTTCGCAAATACGTCTAGTGTTGATTCTGCATTAGTTCTACAGTCAATTTCTAGGCGTATGTTTCAAAGACTCAAAAATTACTTCGAAGGAATCAGATTGTTCGCACCAGCAACAACATTTCCAGACGCCTGAAGAACCGTAGTCGTGGCGTGCATTGTCAACTTTGCAAATCCGACTGGTCCATAATGCCCAATGGCAATTCCGAGAGCGAGAACCAAAATTGTCTTGACCATTTTTCTATCCTTTGTTTGAGTGTTCCAGGAAGTTTCTCTCTTCCATGTTTAGAATATACTCCACGGAAGATCGTTTGTCAAGCCTTTTCTAAAAAATCTCGATAGCTTCCAGAATTGCCGTTAGATTCTTTTGATCGAAACTCATCCGGGCAATTTGAGTCTTCAAGAAAGTCTCTAGACGAATCCTGGAATCCTTTCGAGAAATACTATTCAAATAGTCTTCCTTGTTCTTTCGATAGTTTGAACAGATAATCGACGTAGCACTATTCTCGTTTACATATCCACCAATGAGAGCGAACGCAGTAGACACTAGGAAATTATGATGCGAAAGAAGGTAACGCAAAATCCGAAGATTATAGACTCCATCTTCGTTCAAATTCAAAACATTTCCGATAAATTCTGAATTCCTATTTCGAGGAGATACGAAAACAATTTGCCCATCATTCTCAAGATGCTTTTCGAGAATCTTTCGAACCCTGGAAACATTCTTTCCGGTTTGAGTAGCGCGACGATAGTTCCCGATAAGTGCGGAATACCTCTTCTGATTCCTAGACATAATATCATGAATTCCAGAAGGAGCAAACCCAGTAGCCAAAGAAACAAACTCTACATTAGACAAAGACATTTCTAAATCCTTTCTCAAAAGTTTTAAGCGTAATTGTGAATTTTATTATCGGAATCAATCCATCCGACAATTTCTAAAGATTGTGTAGTTTCGTGTTTAGTCTTAAGATACTTTGCGAATTGCTTTTCGGAAACAACTTCAGACTTTTCGTAATTGGAATATTGAATTACTTTCTTAATACCCAATTCCGAAATACCTACAATAACAGTATCATGGAAAGCCCGGATTCCGCTAGGTTCATCCCAAACAGTATCAAAATTTTCTGGAACATCTATTTCTACAATAATTCTTCTTTTCAATTAAATACCTTTCTCAAAAGTTTTAAGGGAGAGTCACGGAAAACAACTTGTCATATCCTCGAAAGTGCTGGACGAAAACCGCTAGGACACCGCTAGAAACCGTTACAACGTCGCCTAGGTGGAATTGCTTAGGTTTGTAGTGAGTCTCGTTCAAAGGTCCTAAAAACAAGGTATGTCCGGCGCCAGGATGAAAGAGAGAATCAACCACCAAACTATCCGCAACCTTTTTCGAAACAATTTCCAAAGTCTTTTCGGACATTTATTGCCTAGCTTTCGGATTAAAGTTATTATGCCAGTGGAGCAAATCCGTATATTCTCTCTTGCTATCATTGTAAACACGCATACACTTTTCATCGAAGGAAAGAGAATCCCAATTTCCCTTTCCGATAGATTCCCTGGAAACCGAAACAATTTCTCGATACTCTTTCAAAAGTTTTTCGGAAACTGTTTCCACAATGTCTAGAACTTCATCCCTTGCCTTATCTTCCCGAATCTGAAAACTTGGCTTAGTCCTAATCAATTTAGATACGTCAATCATTGTTCCATCCTTCGTTCATAGAAGCCATAATCTCTTGATTCTCCAAAGATTCAAATTTATGATGCTTTGGCGCATGAGTATTCCAAATTTTCAAAATATCAAATCCGGTTTCCTTTCTGTCTACATATATATAACAATTAGTGATTTTGTCCGGACCATGCATTTTAAATGTCCACTCTCGATATTCAAAAATCTGACATTCGTTAGGACTCTTAAAAGTTTCTACATAATCCTTAGATTCCATATCAAAAGAATTGCAAGAAACAATTTCCAAAGGATTATCCAGAATCAAACAGTATCGACACTGGAAAGCAAATGTAGTCTTATCGTGGAATACCTTTTCTCCTTTTTCCATCCAAGAATAATAAATGTCGTCAGATTCGTTCTTTTCAATTGTTACAATATTTCCGGAAACACCTTGCCACCTTTGTCCGACTTTGATTTCGGAATTAGGAAAAATGTATCCGCAAACTTGCCAATTGCCATTATGTTTTTCGAATCTCATTTTCAATTTCCAATCAATTCCGAAGCATATCCACGAAACCAATTTCCTCGAATACATCCAATCAAATCGGCGTAATCTCGGAAACTAAATTGAGAATCGTTTTGTCGAATATATTCAATCCTTTCCTTGACATTGTAATTATCTTTCCAAACTCTTTGCGATTCTTTTAATTCTCTTTCGCCCCAATCGTCTTCGTCCACGACAGGATAATCTTTCAATCCCTTGGAAATCTCATCGGCAAGTTTCAAAGCATTTTCGTCGGATTCGTGAATGTAAATATTTTCAATCCAGCCAACGGCCCAATGATAATCCCGAATCACCAAAACGGTTTCCGATTCTCCGCCGATCTTTTCTAAACCCTTTTCGAAGTTTGATTCTACCAACAAATTGGAATCCCTATGCCTACCCAAAAAGACAAAGTATTCCGGATATTCTGGTCCAGCGTAAGAATCCGGAAGAGTCCATTTTTCGAGATTTTCAGGAGTATACATCTGTTTCCTTTTGTTCTGGTGAAATTCTTATAGAACAAATATACACCACGGAACCTAACTTGTCAACTACTTTTCCAATCTTTCGGAAATTTCTCTAATCCTTTGGATGCCTACCGGATTCGAGCTAACTGGAATGATTTTCGAAAACTTCTTGAAACCTTCCAGAAACTTTCTCTCTTCCAAAATCTTCAAAAGTGCAGTTCCATCATTGTAAACATTTGCAGAACCTAAATCGTGGTCCAACAAAAGAACATCGAAAATCGTATCCTTTTCAAATTCTTTTCGCGCATCTTCGAAATTGTTAATCAATACGAAAGAATCCATATCGTGACAATTTTCGGAATACCACTTCGAACGATTCTTAGCAATGGAATACGCTTCCGAAACTGTTCTCAAATCATCTATAACTAGGATACGCATTATTTTCCTTCCATCGCATCTTCGAGATTGAAATAAAACTTTCCGGAAGTCCAATTGAAAAACTTTTCCTTAGTGCTCTTGAAAGGATTCTTCCGGTCTATGTCGCAAATCGTATCATATTCGACTCTGAAGAGATTTTCCGAAATTTTGTAAACCCGGAAATCTCGCATAGTCTGATTAAAAAACTTCAGAGTGGCGCGGGAAAAGAAATGATTTCCGGGAACCATTTCGTTATGTCGGAACTTAATGTCTGAGATTGTCTTTCGAGCCATTTTGTTTTCCTTCTGTTCTGAGATTTCTATAGAACAAAGATAACAAACCTAACCAAGAAAAACAAGGGCTATGCAGAAGATTTCGGAAAATATTTTAGAAAATGGTTTTTAAAATTTTGTCAAGGGTAAAAATGATATTAGTCCAAAAATAAAAAGAAAAGCCCAAAGATAAATCTCTAGGCTTACGAGGAATTTCTTAAAGTTTCTCGAAAAGTTTACTTAATCACACAAACCAAAATGTTTCCCTCTCCTGCACAATGCTGAGAGTGAACCTTGGCAGTCTTAGCGAAAACCGAACCGACCAGAACCAGAGTGAGAATTGCAACCTTCATTTTGTAGCCTTTTGAGAGAGTGTTTTCTGAAAGCTCTTTTTGAACTTCCTTATATAACAAATATACATCTTTTGAAGGAGAAAAGCAAGAACTATTTTAAGAAAGTTTTGTCAATATCCACAGTAAACAAATTGACAAATATCTCCGGAAGTGTTAGAAAACTTTTCCGCCGAGTGTGAGAAATACCTTGGATTGTTAACTCTCAAAATTTCGACAATACCAAACAGAAAAGATATTCGAAAAAGCA
>Ga0302280_1000839_pt1 | contig 26604 bp, 23 predicted proteins | sample III_Fen_E1_1_FD_198771 | JGI IMG/M metagenome (GOLD analysis project Ga0302280, IMG submission 198771) | Peat permafrost microbial communities from Stordalen Mire near Abisko, Sweden - III_Fen_E1_1 | ecosystem: Environmental > Terrestrial > Soil > Wetlands > Permafrost | place: Sweden: Abisko... | reverse complement strand
CGTGGGAGATAAATTAAATGTGCTTCTTCGTTTTTGGATTAGACCTTTGGACTGTTTAAAAGCTGGTAAAAAAATTGTTGATTTTTTGTATCGTTAAAGTTTACCCCTATCAATAGTAGAATATATATAATGTTAAACAAATATGTTGGTTGCATTTTAATTTAAGCAAAAATTATCAATTTATTTTCACTACTTAAAATAATAAGGTGAGCGAAGCCGAGTTAGCTCCGTTGTATAGCTTGTTGGTCTTATAAAATTATAGGATTTAAATTATTTTAAAAAAGGGCATGAATATCAGCTTGCTTTGACAATAGGAACTCAAGAGTAAGTATTGGGATATCAACACATCATTAAAAAGTTTAGCAATTTTATTGATAAATTTCAATTTTGGAAAAAAATATTAAAAACGATAAATTAATCAACAGAGTGAAGAATATATTGTATTCCAAAGCAAACTATCAGAAATGTTGAAAAGAATCAATTTATCCGTTAATACAATCTCTTTGCAACCTAAAATCCATTTTTTAACAGTCATAAATTATTTCAACTAATATAAGAAAATCATCTGCCGCTTAAATCCTTCAATTTTTCATTTTAATAAATCTGTCGCCTATTGAAAATTTTCAATCTTGGGATATTTGGAAAAAGATCAAAATCGGACAAGTCCAAAAGAGAAAATATCCCCTTTTTTCCTTATCAAAGATTAAAACAAATTATAGACAATTAATTAGATGAAATTTTTTCTTCAATTTAAATTTTGCTTCTTAGATTATATTTTTTTGATTCGATGATAAAAATCATTTTTGATAACACCGTTTCTATTAATTTTTTATTTGAAACGAGAATTTTGTATATGGATAGATAATAACTCTGTAACGCAGATACAAATAATCATTATTAGTCGACTATTTTGTTTTAATTCCTTATATTAAGAATATTGTATTATTTAGCCTTTGAAGTATTCATATCAATTTATGATATAAGTAGGATTTATAGAATCCTTAAAAGCTATGAATTTATCATCTTGCAAATATATAGTAACTAAAAAGTCAAAAAGAAAAGGATTAATAACGCACAAATAAAAACATCACCATTTAAATCAATGCGCTTGAGTTGTTTTTTATTCAATTCAGGTAATATTTTTGTGGTCGTTTTGACTGTTGTTATTTGTCTTCATTCATTTGTGTTGTACATTTTCCTTATTTACAGGCTTCACACAATTATTTTTTTTGTGCCAATGATTTTTTCGGATGTAATATTTCTATGGTTTTTTTGGTGGTGGGTTCTCTTCAATAATGTTAGTCACAATAACAGAAAAGAATATTTCCATTGCTCTCATTTGTATTTAATAAACCAAGGGACTTATTAATTGCTTGCAAATACGGCATTGTTCTCCGTAGATACGTATATAGTAAAGAAATGAAAATTAATTTTGCTATTTTGTGTATCTGAATGATATTTAAAATGTTCCAGCTATTGAAGTCCATTAATTTTGGCTACAATTATTGCATATAAATTTTAAATATATGGTCCTTGTCATTTTTTTTGCGTCTTTGATTAATTAGGGGCTTTCTTTAAAATGGAAATTATATTTATAATCTGTATTCAATGAGCGTAACTGATTTTTCATTTGTATTCTACATTCTTAAACTGAATACAGAGCCTCGCCTATTTCAAATCCTTTTTTACTCATTTTTTTTGCATCATCATGACAAAATTCATAGACTCGATTTCTAAAGATCCCTTCATTATATTTTATGCTTAATGATTTTACTTATTCCTTGGAGTTCTCATGAGCTTTCTTTAACTGTTTATCTTATTTGGGAAAAAGTATTGATTATTTCACTGTCTTCTTCTCTGTCTCAGTTATCGTTATCTGTTTATCTTATTTGTGAAAGAAGTTCCCCATGCACAGATATAAATTAAATTATTGAAGAAGAAAAAAACATATCAGAAAAATAAGATAAAAGAAAAAAAATTAAATTAAATTAAAATAAGATTGAGCCAAGAATTTATTTCAAAAGTGTCAAAACAAATTTTTAAGATCTTTGGAAATAATCAAAAATTATTGAATTCATATTGATTTTAATCTTCCAAAAATATTGATTTATGCATCAATCAGATTGATACAGACTGCTTTAAATAAATTCAAACACAAATGTTCACAAACTATTTTTTGTAATTTAAGGCATAATTTGAAAAACGCATCCACCATATAGAGTATTTATACTTGGATTCTTAACTCTGGTTAATTGAGCATTTGGAGTAACATCAGCCAGGCCGAAAATTATTTGACATTAAACACTTGATAAATAACCTCTTCACGGAAACAGCATTGATATAAAAGTTATTTTGCTTTGACAAAAACAACTCATTAATCCATTTTGGTTCTCTATAGTTTATTTTAAACTTTGCTCAATATTTTGCTTAAATTTTTTGAAACAAATCAATGCAAGAAAATCTTAATTAATAAAATTAATAAAAATACCACAATCAAATTAATATTTGGGATTGAAAAATTCATATAATTTAAATTGATTAAAAAAGTTTATCCATTTTTTTTCTATTGATAGAGACAAAGAATTATCAAAAATATATTTTATTAATTGTCTTGCCATGCAAACTCGAATTAATAGAAATATATTGTTTTTAGTCATTTATAAATATCAAAATTTTTTCATTTTCAAGGAAGGTAAAGTTAACTCCTTTCCCTCGCTGATTTTATTAATTAATGACTTCCTATATTTTTTTAATTCTGTTAAAGAGTAAAAGAAAGGATGGGTCAATGCCTCTTTTGTTTAAATTCTATTCCTTGGGTCCAATTCCAACATTTTCTTCAGCAAATCAATCAAATCCGGCGGTGCTTATGGAATTAGCGCTTATAGTCCAATTCCTTTGATCTGCTAAAAGTGTTAATTGAGGTGCTTCGATTTTTTAGAATAATCTAACATTAAGTTTGGATGTGGAGTTCCCATAACTGAAAAAATAGTTGAAATTTGATCAATTTAATCTTTTCCCGGAAAGAGAGGATATTGCGTGTAAAGCTAGAAGAGAATACAGCCTACACTCCAAATATCCATCTTTTCAGAATAATATCCATCTGTTAATAGACATTAAGGGGAACGGTACCATCGAGTAGATATATATTAGGTATATGGCGGTTGAGAGTGAATATCTACTTTCCAAATATATTACTTTTGCATGATCCAAAATCTGCAAGTTTAATCTCTCTATCTCCCGAAACCAGTATATTCTCAGGCTTAATATCTCGATGAAAAATTCCTCTTTCATGTATGAAGGCGGTAGCTTCAAGTATGTCATGGGCAACAGTTCTAATCTTATCCAATGTGAAGAGGGCTCTTTTATTTTTATAAAATTCATAAAGGTTGCAGTCCATAAGCTAAAAGACCAACGCCATCTTCTCTGAATAAGAGGAAAATACATTCTCTAGCATCATAGAGCACATCAATGAGTTTAATAATATTTGGATGCGACAATGATTTGAGAGCTTTGATCTCTTTATCTTTTTTAATTTTTTATAGATTTGCATAGCTATGCTTCATTACTTTGAGGGCGTATTTATGGCCATCGAGACGAGAGGTCGCCATGAAAACTTCGGAATAAGTTCCCTCTCCTTTTTTGCATTCTACTCTATAATTTTACATTATTATCAATTATACTCTTCAATTTGAGGATTGACTAATTTATTGTAAATAAATTTTGCCCTCTAAAGAGTCAATAAAGTAAATTCGAATTTTATCAATGATGTCAATTCGATCAATTTTTATATTATCTTTTTTAATAATAATTTCATCTGATGCTAAGTCGTGAAGTGTAGGAATTACTCCAATCAATAGATTCCGAGCCCAAACAAGCGGTCAGAAAATAAAATTTGTTCGATAATCCAGTAAAGGTTTATCTAATCATTAAGACCATGTTCCAAAATTTTAAGAAAGCGCATGAGTTGGAATTGATGCAGGAAAGAGTTTTTGAAGTCAAAATCAAGTTAAATAACGATAAAATTCTTCCTTTGACGAAGGTATCAGCGGCTGCTATCTTCAGAGAACATTGTCTACTCGAAGAAGACATCATATTATTGGTCTAAATGAAGGAATATCTCAAGCCAGACATAAAAACTTAATTATACAGCGAAATATTAACAGGAATTTCAAACTTGCAGAACGTAGGATAAGTGATGAAGTGCTATCGTTCTCTACTGAATTTAGAGTTTACCAACAATAACAGCATGATGTATACTTGCATAGAAGAAAAGATGGTGAAGAAGTTGATTAGTATGGATCTCAAAGGCACGGACTTCAAAATAATCGGCAAAAATATTCTAGCTCTACCTGTTATTAAGCGGCCAATAATTGTGCTTATCAGTGAAATTTATGAGAAGATAACTTAACTCAAGGATTTTAATCTCTTGTATCGCATTTTTTAGGAGAATTTTGCAAAAGTACCATAAAAAGCCGATCTTCAAGCATTAATCAAGATTTGTCTTCCAGAGACTCTATAAAAGATAGTTGAAATGGTTTAATAGGGAGGATAACTTGCATCTACAGTTCTATAAATTGCAGAGGCTGAAGCCAAGAACAAACTTTAAAGGATGGAGTTGGAAATGACAACTAAGACAAGAGCTATTCTCAACTTTATCGTCCAAGTCGTAAAATTTGGTCGTCCAATCTGGCATCAAATCATCTAATGGTAACACTTAGCAGCTCAATAGCCTAAAAACTTTTTAAAAGATAGCCTTTAAGGTATCTTAATCGATATGCTTCGAGATAAACGATTCTTTGAGACAGTTTTGGGAATTATATAAAAGATAACCTAAATTGATCAGCACTCATAAATTGGTTTAATCTTTGTAAGGGAACTACTAAATCTGGAGAATAAATAATACCTAAGTCATCGCATTATTCGTCGTTTTTTGGCAATTAAAATTTTAAAGTACAACAGCAGTTAAGAATATCTCAGTCAAATTTTTGGGAAAGGATTAAAATTTATCGAAGTCATTCTGGAAATGTTCAATTTCGACAGCAACGTCGTCAACTTTTATCATCATATCATTAATAACGAATCATCTCTCAAACTATTAGAAAATTACCTGAGAGAACTATCAGATCAAATGCCTGTTAAATTCAAGGAATTTTTTTTGAAATGCAATTCCACCAATCAGGGAGAAATATTAGGCAATTTAAATAATCCTTTTCTCAGACTTTTAGGAGAATTAATTAATCTTTAAACAGCAATTAATATGGTACGAGATTTAGGAATGGTCCAACCCTCAAAATGCCTTATTTCACTCTTTAGCAAGCTTTTGCTAGTTTTCAAAGAAAGTAAGCAGTTGAGTACACTCAAGCTGAACATTGTACGTAGTTTAAATATAATTCTGATTAGGAACTCAAAATAACAGTTAAATTCTCACTTCAAAGTGCATTTACCCGCTTTTATTAAGGAACACCTACTGCAGGAGTCGAGAATGATCTTCTAAAACGTGCCTGAGTAGATCAACGATGAGCTGAAGCGCTTCTATGACTAGTTTTTAAACAAAAAGAAACTATGATGAATCAATAAGAGTTAATGAGTAATCAATCAAATAAAACTATCATAGAATGATATAATTTTGTTCAATTCGGTCACGGGAGTGGCAATGCTTGCCAATATTTAGGCAGTAAAATGCCGATTTATGTTGGATACCCTTGGAAAGTTTACGCCAAATATTGCAGCGATCACATTGAGCCCAATTATCAATTTTATAAGATTCTCCGTTGAATTTTAATTTTTTAGGGATAAGTTTTTATTTCTTGATTTTTTTGGTGAACTCCATTTTTACTCCTTTTTCCTCATCCTTTCGTTCTTCCTTTTCCTACTCCTTCTCGACTTCCCTAAAGACCATTTCCTTGAAGGCAATAAATTCTTTCGTCTTGTTATACTTTGCTGAATAGTTATAAGAATACAATGCAATAAATTTTTATATATTTCTATGTGGCTAGCTCGGACGTTATTGCGCGAGCAATGACAGTATTTATTGTCTTAAAGCTGTCCAAGCCAATCTAAAGTGCCATAGTTTATGGCCTCAGCAATGTTGCAACCGAAATTAAATCCGCAGTGATAACTACCCCCCAGAACTAACATAAACTCACCTGCTTTGTGCTACATTTTAGATATTTTCAGTTCTGGATACTTCTTTTTAAGATTATAGGGATTTATCAACGTTGTTTTGTGCCGTAAGTGCTCACCACATTTACTAAAATGTTCAGGAAAATAATTTTTGGCTTCCTTTTACAGAATATAGGACTGGTTTGGAGGGATTGTGTACCAAAATTTGGACTTTCCCTAGTGCAAATAATTGATGGCTGATAAGTCAAGATCCTATTTATGCCAGCAAAACAACGTTTTCCAAGATCCAATATAACAGTAAGATGTGGTGACTCCCCGAACGTTAATGTCAATAGCATATTTTAGCAGTGAGTCGAGCTGGTTAAGGTTCCATGAGCCTGCCCCTTCATCCATTAGAGTATTGAGGAGATCAGCACCATATAGAGGTGGAGAGAAGACAATATTTTTCCAAAACTACAATAGTTTCATGGTTACCATGGCTTAAACCTAATCAGTAGATAATCCGTCAGTAATCTTATCGAAGACTCCCATCTTTGCTTTGTATTCTTTAAGACTCATTGATTTTTTTTGAATATGAAGACACTCATAGACTCCTCCCTTTCCAAAAATGTTTTGTTCGATTGGCCCAAGGACATTTAAGTTCTATAGTTTCTGATCGTAGTTGGCACACCTGGATTTCCACTCATGAGGAGGAATGACCTAAATTATAATTTTTAAGAATAAGTAAAGCAAGCCCAAGCTTGCAATGAATTTAGTTTTACTTTAACCATTCCATAACGAGACTTATACTTCCTATCAACTTTTTCTACAAAATCTTGGAAGTTTTGAAACTCCATCCATGTGGGGTAAAGCACAGGACACTCTTATATTTGCATCTGAAATAAGGAAAAAGATGATAAAGAAATTGCAAAGCTTGGGACATACCAAGCTATACAAATTAAAGAAACTGTACTTTCTGGGTGTTTGTTAAAACTATATAATAGATTTAACAAGTCAACCTTTTATTACATTAAAGAGTCAGACTATGCTATTGTAGTAGAGTGAATAGATGCGATAAAAAATCAGTACCTGCTCAAATCACAGACCTTTCAGTTACAAATTGATCTTTTCTTTCATATTTTCGAATGAAAGAATGCTTCAAAGCCTAGACTATTCCAATTCTGTGATTGGAGTCCAAATGAAGAGTACTTAGGATGAAATCCTTTGCTTCTGAGCTGAGTTATATTTCTGGAGGAAATTTTAATATTGAAAGATTAGGACCCATTTCTTGTCTAGCAATTTTTACAATATCTTATTGATAAGGGGATTTTCCCAACAGCATTTCGTAAGCCATAACTCCCAAACTCCAAACATCGATTTTCTAATCATAAAACCCTTGCTGCAGCTGTTCGGGACTTATATATGCAAGACTGCCAACAACAGTATTTCTTAGACTGTGGGTATAAATTGAACAGCCAAAATCTCCAATTTTAGCGTATCCCTGAATATTATTTAATTTTACCTCATGCAGAAAAATATTTTACGGCTTGATATCTCGATGAATGATCTATTAGGTATGCATGTACTTGAGGCCTTAGCAAATTTGCTTGAGGTAGATAGACACTTAGGATTAAGGAGTCTTCTTCTTCTTTTTAACTTGCATCAGAGATCCATCTGGCATAATCTCAAGAATAAGATAAATGTAGCTCTCATCATGAAAGAAACCATAAAGAGAGGTGAGGTGCCGATGCTTTAAAAATGATTGAATTTTAATCTATCTGAGCAAATGCTCCTACAGTTTCATTTAAATTAATTTTTTTTTTAGGAGCTTTTTAATAACGCAAAGGAAGCCAGTAATTTTTTACTGGGCTATAAAGACATCCCCGAATGAGCCTTTTCCGATCTTATCTAGCAATTCAAAATCATTTAAACTGAAATTCTTAGCCGAGGATGAATAAGAGGATCGAATTAAACCGTTATTTCCGATATCAGCGGGTTTCTTCTTTCTAAATTAGAATGATCCTTGTATGTTTTATTTCTTTTATGCCTACCATTAATGATTTTTATTTGAGGATGATAAAATTGGAGATCGTTGCTCTGTTTGAGATGTGGAAAGAGGAGAGCAATTATTTACATTGCATTTTGAAGGCGCAGTGGAGTAGGGCTGCCCTAATTTTACATTTATACTGTTTGCTAAATTAATGGGTAAATTAGTCGTTGTATTAAGAAAAACAGTACTATCTTTCAGAGGCGTTATTCTTTGATTATGTAAAGCAATATGTGGATGCGGATTATATGTGCAACTTGAGTTTATTTGAGAGCCATTTAGTTATGAGTGGGGTCTGGTGATATCTCGATGAGATTTGACGTCAATACTCTCATACAAAGATTAAATAATTATATTTCTTTTGGCGTTACTGCTATTGTTTTGATTATTGGTTTTTTAGCTCTCTTTGGAAATAAATGAGGCTATTGCTTTTTAATCAGAACTTTCTTTTTTGCAGTTAAAATCAATACGATTATTTTGATTACTCAATATCTATGAAGTATAGAGAGGCTTTTTTATGGTTTGAACACATGAATAGTTACTTTGATCCACTTTTAAAGCTTAAATTCTTTATTGATTTGGATTAACTCTTTTTTGAGGAGCAGTTGAATTCGATTATCCGACATTATATTCGTGATAGATGGCTTTACGCCCCAATGAATCAAGCATTAGTCTTCGATTCTGGTCAACTCCTTCATTTTGAATAGTAAAAATATACGATTGTGTCTGTGGGTTTCGAAAGTTAGGATGATTATAGTTCCGATGGTGATAGGCATCGATGGGATATGTCATGGTTTGATAAACAATATTTTGGGATGTGGAGGTGCGTAAAGTTTGAGAATGATGATGGGGATGTATCTGATAAAATGGTGGGTGAGTGACGTTAGTATGCTGGAATACTGGCTGATTCATAATATATAAGCGGTATCAGCTTAATTTCTAATATACTTAACAATCCCACATGAAACTCAAAATGATTAGTTTATTGAACTGAAATAATCAATAGAGTAACGATCAATCTTACTTATGAGGCGATCATATTTACAAATAATGATTGGGAAAAGTTTATTAAAATTTATAACAACATTGAAGCATAGCCTAAATATGAATACATAAATTAGTACAAAAACAAATTTATACTTTTTAGTTTTAGCCATCATCACATAATTTAATGATTAGATTTATAATTTATTCATAAGAAAGTAATGACAGTAAAAGCATATCACTCTGATCATTCATTCATCAGTCTTCTGATATCATCTTGTATCTTTTTGGCAGTCCTGTCGTTGATGCGCATCTTCAACAGCGGACCTTATTGTATCATGTGAGCTAGCTCCATGAAGTAAGCAATAAATTCTTGTCTCATCTTAATATTTCGACAATTGGCCACATTCTAACGCACTGTCTCCTCACTTACAGTCTCCACGAATCTTTCCCGAAGAATACGCTGAGAACTTCTCACCATCTCCTCATCATACTGCAAAATTTAATTAAATCCGCACTTGTTGAGCAGAAGACGATAGCTGTCCTGATTGAAATTGGCTCTTCCGAAAAGAATCACCAATATCTTCTTTGATTTGACACCTGATGCTAAGAAGATGTTCCACATTTCATGCGCCAACTTTTATGAATCACTTCCTTAACGGTTATATCGCATCCTCAGCAGTTTCTTGATCGTTGTTACCGCATGCTTTTGGAAGTTGTGATTGGAAGACTTTTTGGAGGCTCTCTCCTTTTGAGATGATTGATTTGGTTCAAAAAAATCCTCCATGGGCAGGATTTCTTCTTTTTGGTGACCTGGATAAGTGTTTTCCTAGAATTTGCCTTATTAGCGAGGGAGATGCTGGTCTTACTCTTCTTCAAAGATATCCAGGCCTTAGTAGTTTGATCTTGGTAAGGGAGGATATTGCTGTTTGAAGTTTGTCATTAATATATATGTATATACTCGATAAGCTCTTTTGCATTTATGGCAAAATTAAAATGGTCGCTAAATCACACCGGTTTTTAGCAAACTCAAAGTATGGAGAGATTAACCACTTCTCTCTCATACTGAAAAAGTGTCAAATGTCGAAAAAGCATTCAATTAACTTATTGCAGAATATAATAGATTAGTCTTGAAGTCATGCAAATAGTTAGAGAAACGATCAATATGCCTGCAATGGATGTGAGGAGGACTTAACAATTAAAATTGATGCATTTGTAGGCACTTGCAAATAATTCTGACGGGTATTATGTAACAGAGAATAACCATTCTTTCATAAAACTACCAAAATAGCGTAAAGGATGAACTGGTAGCATGAGTTGTATAGATAGCATATGTGGAGAATAGTAATAATTAAGATGATACTCCAGATTAGTAGTTGAATTCAAAAGTAATGCTCTTCCTGCATTATAATTTAACACATGCTTATATCACAACCTTTTATTCAAATAATCAACCTACCACTCATTTTATTTTTGTTTTTCTAACGCCAAGCAATTTATTGACTTGATGGAATGGTGGTTTGATTTTGATTTAATATTATTCTAAATGCGCAAAGCTGAAATAGATCTATTGAACAGTATCGACGCCGCTGAACCCACCAACAAACTTCTCAATCAACCCATAAAGACAAGCCAGCAAAAATTTATGCTCACTTACGCGGCCATCCACTTTCTAAAACGCGGAGTTGAACTACCATCAATGGAATAGCTTCAACTTACTCATAGTGGCTCATTTTCAGAGATGATTCTCTCTTTAAAATGCATGAAGCGCGCTATCGATAGTAAGATAGGACTTGAGGACCCCGAATATCGAGTGATGGAGATGTTGATACCATGGATGGAGAGTCTATAGAAATTAAAAATCAATAAACATCCTCAACTGCTGTCGGCAATGCTCTCTTCTGAATCTGGCAGACTGCCAGTTCAGCACTACTAAGAGCTGTTTGTATATTTCAGCTACATTTCCAGGAATACGCAATCCATTCTCAAATCACAGGCTTAGTTTTCAGCGGATGATCTGCTTCAGATGCTGAGTGTCATGCTGCCACGCCTTCACTATAATATTATATTGCCGCAAAATGTGCTTGGAGGGCAGGGAAAGGAAAATCAAGATGTTCTCTTCTACAATTAGTCAATTGAACTCTTTGTCCGCACACAAATGCGTTATCGATCCCTAGTGAGAACAGTGCTGAGAGTTGTCTTAGGATTAGATCTGAGGCAAAGTCAAACGAGAGAGTTGGTCGATCGTGCTTGTCGATATTATCTGCTATTCTATAAAGATGATAAAATGTGTGCTGTTTAGCTTTTTATGGCTGCTTTTGAGAAAGCCCCAGAAGCTGTTCGCTTTTCTCTCAGCGATTAGCTTGTCCTTTTTTTTAAGATGGCTCGAAAGATAGGGGCAAATACCTTAGAGCAATCTGTGCAAGCTAAATGGGAATGGACGACCGAATTGATGTCAAGGTTCGGCAATGCAGTAGTAGGTCAACAAAAAGATGAAGTGAATCCATTCAGCCCTTTAGGAATACAACAGTCCATCCATGTTCCGGCTGGTAAGAAAATAGTGCGGACGATATAAATTTTTCACTAGCTCTCACTGCTTTACTTTTGGCTAACAATCGAAAATCACGATATCTCTATGAGTATTGCATACCTTGGTGATTTTTAGAGCAAAGTTGATGTGCATAAAATCTTGGCAGAAGAAAAATTGACAGACAGTGTTCGTTCTACCTTTGTAGCGACTAAGAGGGGAATTTATCAGCTTTAGCTTGATAATTCATCATCTTGGATTAACTCAAAGAGTGTGACCTTTGAATATGTTGTCTTGGCCCAGCATGAGCACGCTCAAAATCCTGCATGGCTGGATAAACTGCTGGAAATTGGAGAGAAGGGGGAGATGGAGGAGTAGGAAATGGAAGAAGAAAAACCAGCTCAATAAATATAGAACAAAAAAACGTAAATTCAATCAAGCATACGCGAAGGAGATGCGAACATTTTTAAATAAAAGTCTAAATAAAATGTAGATCTGCCCCAAATGAATATGGTCCCCCATAGAGAAGAGGAGGCCAAAGCCAACTTTACTCTTATTCATGGCCTTTTCGATTTGCATATTACTTCTGCTCACAGCACTTATGAGTTTGATACCACTCTCTAAGATCGTTTAATGAAAAGACTCAAAACATACGCTGATAGTAAACAATTGAAGTGGACTGTTAATGCTGAAGTAATTATCATTTAATAAAGGCTCGTGAGTGGCTGCAAAAGCAAGGGTATTGTCTGATATCAAAGGGCAGTTCGACTCTGTTGATTACAGACGAAAACAGTCGCGAAAAGAAAGGTAAGCGTATGCAATCTAACCAATCAGGACTAACTTCAAAATGATTGCATTGCATTAGTAATAAAAATCAGCACTTCGCCCCTATTCGTCTATTCATTCCAAAAGTGCACGAATTTTAAGTTAAGTTTCGATGCTATGCCGATTTGCTTACTCGAGATTTGTGAGAAGCTGATTCATGCGAACTGTTTACTCCTTGCTCCTCAGGTAGTCTGTTAGACTGTTTCCACAATAGTCTTCAGGCTTTTTGCTTAGGATTTTGTCAAATATAATGGTCTTTTTCTTGAGGACTTCCCATAAGGCTTGTGCTTCTCTCATTCTATCCATTTTAGTCCCGATCGTTAATTGATGGCATATAGTTCCCATTTCCTCTTTTTTATTGGCAGAGCCGTTCCCTAAAGTTGTATGGTTTTCGGTCTGTTTGTCCTTGATTGCTATTTCTTTGGATGCGGATGATTGTTCCAATTTATTATCCAGTTGGTTAAGATTTTCATATTGAATGGTGAGTATCTTTTCACCACTGCCACTACTCTGGATACTAATATGCTAAATGGAATGAGTCTTTGATAACTATCGCTCAACCAATTTTTTGTACTTTGCGAGTTCTACACGCTCATTCTCCAATTTCACATTCATACTAACCTCTCCTCTCGGCTGACGTGTGTTATCCGAAGTTCTGGTGCAATCATCCTCCAATCTCTGTTTGAGTTCTATCAAAAAATCGTTGAAATTACGAACTTTCCGAATAATCTATTCGCACTTTTATCGATTTTCACTACCCAATTAACTTGTCTCGAGTTCTCTCCACTCATCCTCTCGTTTGATGTACTCTTTCCGTTCGCTTAAAATCTGATCGCGTTCTGTGGGTCTAGGTGATCGAAAAAATAATTGTTTATTCTTTATTTGCTTTTGTTGATCAGTTTTCTCCATACGGGGCGATCGTTCATATTTGATGGGAGAAAAATCTTGATAGTATGGGCTGTTTGGGCGGATGACTTGCTGAAAGGGAGAGCGTGATCTGGCTGATTTGCGTCCGAAAATGGAGGTACTGCGTCGGCGGGTCTGTCTGATTTCGATGTTGCCCATTTTATTATTAATTTTAATGCTTGTTCCTCTGACTATAACAGACACTTTACTCATATTGTTTTCTGAGAAAGGCTCAATAATGACCATTTAAGATACAACTTGATTTTTTCTTTTTTCTAAAGGAGAAACAACAAAAACAGCGCTATACGCTTAAGTTGTACGAGTAGATAAAGAATATAAATCTACCAAGTATAAATGATGTCAGAGCAAAGTAGTCTCATCTCCAATCAGCATTCTGCCTGAAGTATCTAAAAAAACGATTTGAAAAATCAATTAAATGCAATTAGATTAAGCTGTTTATTATAGCAATTTAAATGCTAATCAAAAGGAGGAAAAATTAAAAATAAACCAGCCGCGATCGGAGTGACTGCTCAGATACCTGCGAAAGTTTACCTCGGCAGCCTCCTCCCAAGATAATTCAGGAGAGGGTCAAACATAACTTCTAAAAATTAACAGCAGTTCCAATTGTAGTTTACGCTAGCAGTATAAAACATCTCTATTTATCTCATAACAATCTGATTTCTCTATAAGGAATACAGTTGTACACGAGTCTCACTTCCCTCAATATCAGTTATAACTTCCTCAGTAAAATTAGTTAGCTGCGCCTAATCATCAACCCACATCTCTTGAAGCGAATAAGCCTGCGGATGAATCAATTCTAATATGGATATGAAGATTACGCGGTGGGACTCCTTTTCAATTTGGAAAGATTAGATGATTGTGTGGTTGAAAAGGCATAAATTAAAGAAAAGATGTTTAGAATGCGAGCTAATTTGGCGGCAGGAATAATTAAATTTGTTAAGCGGTGTCAGTTGATTACTGATTAGATATAGTCGCAAAAAAATAAAGAAAACATTCCCAGTTTGACTAATATCCCTCAAATTAATAAGGAAGGAAAAGCTAAAAGTAGGTCTTTATAGTGTCATAGCCATTAGTTGTTCTAACGGCTTAAAGACCACTATATTGAGCACACCCAACGGTCTCTATCGTCTAAAACTATCAGATAGCTTCTAACTTTAACATCAACGGTGATCGATATTGTTAACTCTACTGATATCTATGTGCCTTCTGCCCAAAATTACAAATATGGAGAAACAACCAATTCCTTTTATAGGTTTATTTGTGATGAAATTCTTATCAAATTCAGATAAAAGCATGATAACACTTTAATTAACTATCTTTAGAAAAACATAGGCGAAGGGATCAGTTATTTTACTGCCTTTGCTCAACTGGGAGTCATTGATGAAAAGAATTTCAAATTTGAAAAGGAAATTCCAATGATGGCAGGAGGGGTAAAGTGTCTTGATATTGATAATAATCCAGCAAAATATATGTAAAGGATAAACCCAACTGCTCTGCATGAGCATCCCATGAACTATTTGGCTAATTGGACATAACCCAAATATAACACTTTGATTGCTTAAAAAGATACGAAATGGTATAATTTTTATCGTGAAGATGAAATATGCAGAAAAGAGCATGAGCCAATATATGAGCAAGTTCCTGTCTTCATTTATTGCAAGGAGTATTTATAAGTATTAACTGAGATTGTTTTGGATCAAATAGGAATCCTCATTAATATCGACCATCATCATAGCAGATAACCAAAATAAAACTAACAGCCCTTCAGATATTAACAATAAAAAGAAGAGGACATTGAACTTAATCTGAGTGATAGTTAAATTATGAGCTTTGGAAATAAACAAGAAATTCATCAACTATCTGCAACTGAAGACAATCTCTACTCTAATCAACATCAGCACTATCTTCAGCCCGAAGGAGAGCCAAATCCCGCCCTGTAAATTGGACAAAATTCAAAAAAATAAGTTTAGCTACCCAGTCACTTTGAACTAAATAAATTTTCTCTTTACTAGATTAATCTAATTTTTAAGGTGTTGCGAGGTCTGAAGAAAAGAGTGAAAAAAAGAAAGAGTAAGGAAAGAGTTTTAGGTCAAAGTCCGATTTGATCATTATATTTTTACATTTTTACATCTAACTGAAACTTTCAATGAATAGGAAGACACTAACCCCCTCAAAGGGAACCCCGGCCTCCGTTCCTGCTCCATCATACGGAAAAGGCCACGGAAAGTCCCCCGAGAAGAAACCCTTCAGTATAGAAGACTATGTCACGATGACGACTCCTCTCGAATAGGTGAAGGATATTAAGCAAGCGTTTGATATCTTTGATACATAAAGAAAAGGAATTATCAACCCCTTGACACTCAAAGAAGCCTTTATTAAACTGGGATTTGGAGGAGATAACAAATTTGTCTATCAGATATTGGCTGAGCTTGATGACGAGTAAACTGGAGGCATCACTTTTCAGGAATTCATCAAGCTTGCCACTGCTAAACTCAGCGACAAGGACAGTCGCGCAGATATAAACAAGGTCTTTTCAGCTTTTGACGTCAACAAAGAAGGTAGAATAACAGTGATGGAACTTAAACGAGTAGCAAACGACCTCGGTGAGGAAATGACTGATGAGGAGTTGGACAAGATGTTCGTGAAGGCAGATCTCGATGACGATGGCTTCGTGACTGCTGATGATTTTTACAACATCATGACTCACAGGGTCTATTGGGACAACTGACGTGATTCTTGATTTGTTTTATGGTTAGCAGTATTGTTTAGATATATTAGGACGATGATTTAGTTGATGCAGAGTGAGAGAAAGGAGCAGAATTGAATTAATCATCAATGCAATTACCACGTTCCAATATTTACCCATTGAATAATTATCATTCCTAAGATATTGAACTCATTATCCGCTCTAATTTGATTTCAGTCTTATTTTTTGAAAAATTATCCAAATACCATTCCTCCTGATGTGACTTTACTGTTCCTAAAACATCTTTGTAATCATAGCAGTCCTGCCATTGGGCAGTCAGACAATAAAATTAGCAATTTACAATTGCGATCATAATAATGCAGGAAGAGCCCCGCTGTGCGCTATAAGCGGCCAATCCCCTAATAAAACTGGTTCGGGAGAGGGAGGATCTCTTCTTTGAACTACTGACCTTTGTCAATCAGCATTTATAATCCTCATCAAATGACCTCGATGCACTCACTGTCTTCAACAAATTTATCCTTCTCGCCACCACCGCACACCACGATCAATTACTGAAGGACCAGCTATTTTTAACAACTTTCTCGGATGTTTCATAAGGATCTGCCCCAAAGTAGAAGTGATATGATGCAGATAGATGATGAGGTTGACCTCGCGGCTGATATAAATTCTTTAAGGGTCGCTTGCCCGTGTACGCAAGAGTGTGTTCGAGTAAAGTGGAAGGGCTGTGAAGTAATTCTCACGGTTTAAACTGGTACTGAATAAAATGCTGAAGAAAGAGACCTTTGCTTTGAAGGGATATGCCTAGCACGTGCTTGGCTACTGTTCGGGAAGGTACCTGAAGCAGTTAGCCAAGGTGCAAAGGTATGTTTAAAGAGTAGGGCAGGGCGAGGATCTGTGGCTTAGAGACATATATCATAAGTAGAATAGTGATGTGGAATCCTCACCTGACGAGAGAAAGCTTATTGTTTTAGAAAAGACACTCAAGAAGATAGATCGTAAATTGGAGGTTGAGCATTTAAGCAGCTCGGAGTCGCCTGACAAAAAGATGTCATTGAAAAAGACAGTCAAAACTTCCATGAAACGTAAGGAACGGCCATCACATATGAAGAATAAACCTAACGAATAGTAACAATTAAACAAGTAGCCTGCTGCTAGCAAACTGCTGAAATTCTACTCACTGCTGGAGTTAAATAAGAAATAATTTTTATAAGACTATGTGTATGATAAATTGGAGGAGGAAAGACATAAGGCTGACCTGCTGAACAGACTGCTGGAACGAAATAAAGAAATTAATAAGCAGATCAATGGCTTTATCAAAAAGAGCACCAATTGTGTGCCTGCAACCATTACTGTCAACAATCAGAGTAGTGGCGATGAGAGAAACTAATCCTCTGCCAGCAAACTGTCCCTTCGCACCAGCTTTGTCATTTCAAAACGCAAGCCCAGCTTTCATTTTTAAAGTTCTTCCGGGAATGAAAAACTATCTGATGGGTAAAAGATAGACCCATTAGAGTCCATTATAAAAAATTTAAACCCACGGCGACGCTCTTCGCATAGTAATCATCGTTTGCATCCTCAATAAAAGAGTAAAAAACTGTTCGTGGTGAAACAGCCTATGATGTTCGAGGACGAAGCCATCCCTCAGGCGCAAATGACTCAAACTCAGTGGCTGGGTGCACCACTAACCTTAAAAGGTCGTGAGCGTAAAAACTAGAACATTCGTCTTAAGCGTAAAAACAACCCAAATCCCATGTAAAACGCCTTTCTTCCCGAAACATTTCGTTACCCCATTTGATTTTTAATACTTATTTTTTCCTTACTTACTATTCGCATTATCACTGTTAGTCGATCTTTATGCCAAAAAGACAAGGGATGTTGAGGGGAATACGGTAGATTTCGTCACTCAGAGAGATATAGATCATCCAGTGCTACTTGTCGAGGATCCATCGCTTGAAATCGCCTAACGTCCAAATATCGCTCTCCACCCGTGCATTTTACGTAAATATCCGATTTGTCTCTTGAGCAAACAGCTCTCTATTTGAACTCACCCATAGCATAAAGCTCGTCTTAAATAGTTCTGAAGTTTGGCTGTGTTTGAGGATGGAAGCAATGCCCTGATCATAGCTGTTCAAAACAAAATCAACAAACTGTTGACGGGATACGGTTTTATCGCATTTCTTCTTGATAATACTGTAAGAGTCTGTATTAGTATATGTACACATTCAATGGCTTTTTAAGGTTAGTTATAGATTTTCTCTATAAACTTCAGCAAGTGATTAAACGTCAGTATGTTGTTATCCTGCTTCAAATCGATTGTACCGAGGCTATCATGTGTTCGTAAAGCTATTTAAGAATATGGCTGCCGACCACAATGAGCGACCCAACCTCAGAGTGCCCCCAAATATTATCTAATCCTTTAAAGATACACTCGACAAACTATTTTTCTGCGACCACTCCCTGTTTATGGTATACGTAAGAATTGATCATTTTTATAACCTTGTTCTTTTTTGAGTGTGTTCCTCCCATCTCCTCTCAGTAATATTATAACCATAAGTGGATGATCTAATTTTCCAGCAGTTATTTAAAAGACGCATATGAAGGCTGTAGATACTCATTTATCAACTCAATTTATGAGTAATAACGCTAATAAATTACAGAATGAAGTGAAGTAGCATTAATCATTAAAAATCATTCGTGGCAGCTCAGGAAACGATCCACTTATGCCGATCCCACTTTTTCCTGAATGCCAAGTTTCGACAAAAGCTGTTAATATTTTTCCCGTTGCCTTGTCAAAAGCAAGCGAAACATCTACTCATCAGTCAATTTAGGTCGGCATTTTCGAGTTAGTGGCTTAGATTCGTGAGACACCTCAGCTTATACGTCGATAGTACGATACACGGGGAATAATTTTTGCATTACTCTGTGATTGGACATCAACTTAGGCCTTCGGAAGCGTGCACTTGGCATTTTTTCGCATGGCATCAGATTTCCCCCTTCGCCACGACCGCAGTCAATGGTCCTGCTCTTCCCCGTAAACTTAGCTGATGAATTCATGTTTAACGAATCAAAGTTATAATACAGTGATATTACAACTGTGCTGACACAGTCCATACAAATCAAATCGATAGAGTCACACCATCAAGTTATATGCTGGTCGTAGACCGCCAAAGAAAGGGAGAGAGCCAGGTTGGTGACACTACCATGGATTTCACACCATTAGGACTCCTCGTCGTTGTCATAGGCCATCTCAATGAGGGGTAAACTCTTCAGCATCTTCCATCGTAACTTTTCGTTCTCATGACTAACTGAAAAACGGATTTAGTTGCCGGTTCGACTGACCATGCCAACTTAGTCTGGTTGATAGGGACATGTGCGACGCACAGTGGGCTTGGTACTTTATTTGAGAATGGGTTTGGTCTTGGTCTTGGGTAGGGTTCTAAAGGTGGAGTTCTTCCTCTTCTGAAGTGTCAAAAAGGCTCCTTTAGTAAGTTCCAACCTTCCCGCGTAGGTTTCGACGTAGAAGGGCGACGCTTTGTGCATTTTATCGTTATAATTATTAAATAAATGTTTTGCTCAATTTTTACATTTCTAAAGATAGTCATTGGCAAATAGATAATGATAATATTCAAGAAATGAGTTTGTCTTTATTATCTGTAAGGGTCATCTCCTTTAAAAACTCAGCCATTCGCTCCTTTTGTATGGAGATGATACTTGCCATGAAGTGGTCATGGTTAATCGCAATATTCAGTTTCTCAGCGATTTGGATAAAACGCGCACTTAAATTGTTTCTACTTCCATGGACCACACCTACCACAAGACAGACTGAGTTCTATATGTCGATCCAGTTCGCAACAACCGGCTTAGAACGATTCTTTCTTTCTTTTTATCGGAGAATGCTCATCATTAGATGAGCAAGACGAATCAGAGCCGAAGGATGTTCAAATAGTTTACGATCATCTGTATCGCTCTTAACAGTGACTATGCTGAGCATGTTTGTAGTGATCAGATGATCTCTTTCGAGGATATTGCGAGCCTCATTGATGAGGATCTTGGTCATGCCCTGATATTTTTATACACCCTTAGCCAACTCCTTGAGACTGGCCTCGAACAAATCGTATGCCTCCCAGAAACACTTAATCCTATGCTGGTTAATTTAATCGTTAAGGGGAGGAGTTACCTCGAGAGTAGCGGTGAGCATATAGTGATAGTCTGATGCCATGAAGGCAGCAGCGAAATCTACCTGTTTTTGAAATGAGTCATAGGTGATTTCTTATAATTTAAATTTTTCAGCAACCACGAAAATGTTCTTGTCCAATTTAGTTTAATTTGGTTTCTCTCTTGGAAGATATTTGTATAGTTGTTTGGCATCCTGAAGGCTGATACCTATCGCATGGATAATTTAATGTAACCGGTCAACCCCTCTGTCTTCCCACAATCTTAGTTTGGCCATCAGGTAGGTCGAGTACCTCATGCTGTCATATAGAGACCAGTGATCCAGCAAGGTGAACTGATAGCCCTTGAGCACACTAATCTATCCTTTCTCTTTTCTACCTCCTCTCTGGGGGTTGAACCGCAGAGCATCTGATCTATAAATTGTAATAACTGCATCATAGACCTCTCTGCTTAGCTTTTGGTCCATATACATACTTGTGACTCCAACAATTGCATACCATAGATAGTCGTTGTTGGATCGGTTTAAATCCCTCACCATGCGGTAAGCAGAGTATGAGCTAGGGTAGCTAAAAAAATTGTTGTTGTAATAGTGGGTGATCTTATCGTAGATGAGATTGCGATGCTTACGCATTTTTTACTTGAAAATGCGGCGGTTCTTGCGTTTGGGTGAACCATCACTACCTTCCTCTTCTGAAGGGGAGTTTTATTCTTATTAAGACATCTAGTCTAGGTCATACTCGTTGAGTTACTCATACTTGTTGATCTACTCAGATGTGGGACAGTTGTGGAGTTCGCTGTTTCCGTCATCGATTATCTTTATCTAAATTTAAAAAATTAATACTGATCGACTTTACAGGTTTTTGTGGTTGATGGGTTTGTTTACATCAAAAAGGAAAATCTGTGCCTCATTCTGCTGAACTATCCAGTACTCAGTGAGATCAGTGGCTCCTCCGCAGTTGATAAAAAGGAAGAGTTTAACTCGATTGTAGGATCTGCTTTCTTCTATGCGTGTGGCGAGTTATAAGTAAGTAGTGACGGGGTAGATCTTATACTGAATTGACTCGCATTTAAACAATTTCTAGATAGGGATTAAAGTACAGAGAAGATTTTGAGGGTACAAAGGGAGTCGACGTCGATGGCGGTGAAAATAACAATGGATACGTAGGAAATGTTAAGTTCCTCTTGAATCTTTTAGAAGAGTAGAATGATGTCCTTCAGATCGATACGCATTTGGCGCTATATTATTATTTAATTCGCAAACCGGATGGATTTATTGTAATGGCTCATAAAAGTAGCCAAAATAGCATGCAATGATTGCCAAAATATCTCAACACAATGATAGAAGAAGTCCTTACACTTCGCACCTTAATTTTTTTTTATTAGTCAATTAATTGTGCATCAATTAGTCTATTGAGTGAGTTCTTAAAGTATCTGCATCATTATGCTATCTTTCCATGGCATCGGTCCACTTGTACAATTTCAGGATGATTTTTGGCTGCACGCTCTGGAAACAGCTCAGGATGGTAATTATAAGGAGCAGGAGCACCGTATTTGCGGTTCGGAAGCTATTTTGGAATCACATCGATGTAGTAGAAGGGTATCTTGCGTTAGTGTGATTTCCTGAAGTACACCATCCCTTCTATCCTGGAATGGATGGTTTGGTCCAACCCAACAATTACGTTTTTTCCAGATTTCCACTTGAATCCTCGCTGCCTGGCAATGATGTCATTGGGGTAGACCTACTGATTGCCTAGTACTTTGATTCTGTTTGAATTAAGAAATACCCGAGTCTCCTTCCAGCACTATCTTTGGTCTTTTGAGTGGAGGAAGCCTGCATTTTAGAAGCAAAGAATTTCAGGCTGGTCGTGAGTTGCACTGAGCCAAGTTGCAAGGTTAACCTCGTGGCTAACATATTCATGATATACGATTATAGTTGAGGTGAGCAAAGTTATATTCTAATGCCAATAAAAAAAGATAATTAATCAATCGATATTATTAACATGGCCTTGCCGAATGAAAGTGAAGTTCTTGATTCGATTCAGGACCTGAGTCGCTCCCGTCCCCTATTTATAGTCCTCATCTACCAGCTATGCTTCCTTTTTTTGAAGGTTCACTGGTTAGTAAAAAGTCGACTACTGATCATTCGTAAACATTTCAGCAGGAACAGGCAGGGTTTTTCGGGCTAATTTCTACCAACTAAATTTTTTAAAGAAATCATGCCCTTTAATTTCACTGAAGTCTTTGACTCCGAGTCTTTTATTTACGTCTCGCTCTAACAGCTTACTTAACAGAGATTTAATATCAACTGATAGGTGGCTGGGATAGAGTAGCTTACCCGTCCGAATGTTTTCATAGAGAATTTCAAGGTTATCATCAAAATATGGTGGATCTCCAGTTGCAAGTTAGAATAACACACAGCCAACACCATAGATGTCGTTTGCAAAGCCCACGCCCTTTTTTTAGAGCATTTCCGGAGAAAGATAGGCCGGACTCCCACAAAAAGACATAGAAAAATTATTTTCTTTGCTGAGGCCGAAGTCAGTCAGCTGAATATATCCATCTTTGCCAATAAGGATATTCTCGGGCTTCATATCTCGATAGAGAATGTTATGAGAATGTAAGTACTACAGGGCTAATATAACTTGCGCGATAATGAATTTTGCTGTGCTCTCTTCCAGTTTACCCTTCGTGATAACTAGTTACGATAGATCACCATTGCTGCAGTTATCAAGCGCCATATAAAGATGTTTGGGAGTTTGAAAGGCATAGTAAAGTCTGATAATAAAGGGTGAGTCCATTTTTTTAAGAATGCTGGCTTCTCCGACAGCGTATCTGAGTTGACGTTTTGCTATTAAATGAGCTTTGCTCAAAACCTTAAGCGCAAACATTCCTTGAGTAGGGCAGTGACGAGCTAAATAGACTTGACCAAATGCCCCGTTACCTAGTAATCGGATAATTGTGAAGTCGCGAAAGGAGATAAGCGGTTGTTTTTATTTGTTCGGTTATACTATCTATTCTTTAAACTAAGAAACCATTTACATTCTCTGTTCTGAATTTTTTCGGAATCTATTTTCACTTTTTATCGGAGTAATCTCTCTCCCCTCAGAGGATTGCAAAGGCTTGAGGGAACTTACTGAGCTTTTGGGTTTAAAATCAATTATGCTTCCCAAGACAAGATCACTTTCTTTGAGCCTTGCTTCCTCCGAAACCACTGATTCCTTATCGATTGTTTTGATTTGATTGAACCTTGTCTCACTCTTGACTTTAAATGCATCCTCTGGCTAGTCAATCTCACTCTCTAACTTTAGATTCATAATTGACAGCTTTCTTCTAGAAGTAGTAGTTTGTAAAGCTTTTCTTCTGTGAAGAGTAGCTTGGCCTTTCTCATCGTTAAGATACTAAACCATTTGCTCGCTAATTGGTACATCCTTATTGAAAATTGAATTTGAGACGTATCTTATTGCCTTTTTAAAATTACTTATCCACGCTTTGCAAAATTTTTAATGGCGTAGTCCCAATAAAATCTCCTTGTCTTTTTCCTTGAGAATGATGCGAAGGTAATAAACTTTATCACTCATCATCCATTTCCTCTCTTTAATAAGTTCAGCATTAAACACCTCAGCGAGACTATGCCGTTCCTCTATCTCCCCCTCATTAGAAATAGTCAGTTCCTTCTTGAAAGGATTAACAACCAACATTCTTTCTTTTAGACTGTAGGTGAAAGAACTTACCTTGTATATGTTTCCCTTACTGATATAAGGAATCACTGTCTTCACCAGCCCCGCTTTCCTCGTCAACAGTTTTCGTATATTTTCATTGGTGCAAGCATCAATAGCCTTTTTCCCTGTGCCATCAATGATATCTGTATCAACATCATTCTGAAGTAATACTTGCAGGCACTCCATATTCTCATTGAGAACAGCCAGATGTAAAGCCGTTCCTTGACTCGTTACTTGGTTGATATCAGTCTTTTGTTGCTATAACAGTAATTTCATAATGTCAGGAGAACGTTTCTGGACAGCCAATTGAAGAGGAGAATATTAATCCATTGTTAATAAAGTGGGGTTCGTTCCTTTTATGATGAGGAAGGAAACCATTTCAATATTGCCAATTTAGATCGCACAGTGTAACGCATTCTTACCACAATCTCCCAACTAGTTTAGCAAGAAGTTCAGTTTACGAGTCATCAACTTTTCCAGCTCCTTCTCATCTTCTAGATCGGGCTATTACTTAAGAATGTGAGAGACATCATCCAATTGTCCTTTGCTTACAGATTCCAGAAGTTTATCAAGACATTATTAAAAATATCTTGAATCTTCAACTTGTCCCTTTCCACTGATGAAGCTCAGCCTCGCATCATTTCCCTCGTCTGAAAACACATCATTCTCCTCCTATATCTTGTCAAGTGTCGATTCACTCGATTAAAGGCATTGCTATTTTTCGTTATAGGCGACTATAAAAGTGGAGCCGTTTTTAATTGGGTAATGACTTAGAGGCCAATTCTCGATGACCCGCAGCTAGATCATGCAGGGAGTACATTATGCGGTTCGCATTTGAGTTTGATGATTGCGCAGATTTTGCTGACACCAACCTCTCTGCAAATTTATCGAATGAGCCCTGAGGTAGTGGCACACTCCGCTAGAATGATACGGGTGGTTCGACCAAGGCCGCTACCATCAATAGAACTGATAAATATCTTCATCTATTATGGAAAGTTAACTGAGTAATAAAATTTGGCAGATAATCATTGACTCTTTAAAGAGTTGAATCATTCACAGATGAGCTTACCATTGAAGGAGGATAGGCATATGCTGAAAGCTATCAGAGGAGTGAAAGGAGACATGACGTCCAAGTTATACTAGTTCTGCTTTGTCTTGCCAAACAGCAAGTAATCTCTTCCTCGGTGATGAATGTCTTCTAATATAAAATTCTTTATTGAAGAGATATCCGCTCTCCCGTAAAAATCTAAGCTATACGTCTTAGTCTCTTTGTGATAGGCCGGTTTCCTAGACTCGAACACCGAGATGGCTGACTGATCCTCCTCCTTCTCATACATTTCCTTGACGCTGTCGTAGCTCTTGCCAGAGTGGTCAAACTTTTTACCATAGTAATTATCGAGATATACACGGATGAAGCGTGGTTTGCTGAATTCTAGATAACTGTTAGCATATTCGATTGAGCAAATCAATTTTTCCTCATCTTTGTTGCTAATTTGGTTAAACATACGAATGTAAAGGTTAAGGAGACTTCCTGATAGATTTGATACTAATTTTCCCATATAGAAGGCACTGCTTTCTTCGAAATTAGTTTTATTTCTACTCAGAATAAAAGTAAGCGGGGCAATTTTTTTACAAAAGACCAACTCCTTTTCTCCATCCTCTGTCAGGAGGGTAAATTCAGGTTTAAAGTATTTCCATCCTTGGTTATTTCTTAGCAACTTAAATGCAACTTTCGTCTCTTATTTGATTGGCTCATTAAATATCTTTTCTTTAGTAGGCCCTTGAATAATAGCGAAAGACTACTGCATTATCTCCTTTTGGTTCATTTTAATGCTGCTCGTCTAGTTTTAAATCAGTCTCCTTTCCTCATGGAGATTGCTAGCATGCGTCAGCGTAGAGAGGTTGTGAGAGACAGAGCGTTAGCCTTAACAATCAGATTCAACCTATTCGCTCTCATTTTCCTCCTCTTGAAAATTGGAAGTGACCTTTCTTGGTTTTAAGTATTTTCGCCTATATGATCGGCAAAGTACATGATGCGATGCGGTCCTTTTTCTATTCTTTTAATAATACCATTGATGGCCTCCCTCTTTTTCTTTAACGCTTTCAATTTATCTCTGAAGTTAAGTTTAAAATGATTTTATCGTAGATCAGGGTAATGAGGAGGGTTATTACTAGATTCTGAAGAAGTCACCAAAAAAATGGTTTGAGGAAGAATGGACAAATCAATATCTTAATGTCTCTTAACATTCTAAGTCTTATTGCAACCGTATTTAGAGGGATTGTCCTCAAGAACTGATTTCATAAGAATATAATATATGATGAAATGTAATCCATTTGGATGAATATTCAATTTGATCGAGAAAATTAATGAATGGATCTTACAAATGTATTCATAAAGATATTTATACTCACGATGTTGTAGACTCACTCTTATTACTATCTGTCATTAAATTCTATAAAGTCAATATAAATTTATTATCACCCAATCAATCACAGGCTATTCTTGCCCAACGACAATCTCACTGTCCTGAACTCCTTGTTAATACGTCTCTGCTCCTTTGCCACATCTTTAAAGAACTGTTGATCAATCAGA
>Ga0302280_1000831_pt1 | contig 26812 bp, 38 predicted proteins | sample III_Fen_E1_1_FD_198771 | JGI IMG/M metagenome (GOLD analysis project Ga0302280, IMG submission 198771) | Peat permafrost microbial communities from Stordalen Mire near Abisko, Sweden - III_Fen_E1_1 | ecosystem: Environmental > Terrestrial > Soil > Wetlands > Permafrost | place: Sweden: Abisko... | reverse complement strand
CAGAAGATAAGTTTTTTGGAGCAGATGAATCTGACTTGGATTTAATTTGTAATTTATTACCAAAGTCATTGATTAATCTTTTCTCGTTATATTCAAATAATAGCTCTGATATTTTCATAATTGTATTTATCGAAATATTCACTTGCCGGATGAGGAATTATTTGTTGATGATTTTAATTCAACTTCATGACTATCGTTAAATCGTATTGCTTGAAGTTCTTGAGTAAAAACTCCATGGTTGATTTTGTTAGATGCGGTTAATACTCTGAAATATCCACTGAACATATTTCTTTTATATTGCACTTTATCAGTTAAATCAAGTTTTACAATAGTTCCTGAACTTTGGTCCAAATCTCGTGGAATTAAAAAATTTAATTCCATATAAATTTCACCCGAGTTAAACATTATACCAGCAGGAGATCCAGTCGATTCATAGTGATACGGTTCTAATGTATTACCCGAGGCTGCTAATAAAAAGATTCCGTCTTGACGAATATAATCTGGGTCGCCATTGACATTAAGATTAATGGATAACATTTCTGCAGGGGCATAAATTGTTGATGCAACATCCGCGGCAGAATTTTTTACATGGGTCTGATCTCCCGTACTTACCAGCGTTTTTGGACTATTCGGAGATGCCGAGGTAAAATGACCGGCTGATATAATGGTTCCTGAATTAACAACCGAGTACGTATTTTGGGGTGATGTATCAGTATCTGCAGGAGAAGATGCGCCTGTTCCTTGTTGCTTTGTATCTTTATTGGTTTGCGCATATGTTAGAAATACAGTTTTAAAATCTAAATCAAATGTTAAAATTTCTGTATTTTTACCAGTTAAAATATAATCGTATTTTTTTATTACTCTTAATTCGGGATATTGATTTGGGACATTCATTATTTTTGCATTGTCAATAATATAAGGAGTTATTAGATATTGATATTTTGCAGCATATTTTTCACGTATATTATCATATCCCAATAGTGTTGTTACGGGAGTAATTGTAAACCATAAAAATGGATATCTTAGCTGCTTAATCGCTTCTTTAACCCCAACATTGTCGCTCGCTCCGGTCCCAATTGAATTGGCCATCTCAACAATATTTTTAACTTTCTTCTCAAATTTTTCAATTTGATCGGTTATATATTTGCTGCTAATTAATAGAGTATTTAAACAGTCCAAAATACTACTACCGGCATTAAATCGAATAATATTATGCCCGGAACTAGTCCCATTTGCATTAAACCAAACTTTGTTTACGAATGTGGTTGATCCATTTGTTGTCGTTTCTGTTGTTTCAGAACCAGATACAGATGATATGTTAGAACTATTATTAGCAGTTGTTACCGTTGTTTTAATTGTATTAGAATTACCAAGATATTGTGCCCAATTACTTGCCAATGCTTTGAGATTAGTATGATTATCAGTGGAAGACGGCTCACCCATCGGAGCATCTTTAGGAACTTGAGTTGTATTTGAATACACTGGATTTATAACCCAATTGGACCCAATATCTATGTTCCCGTTACTTATTTCTGTACTTATTTGAGGTAAGCAAGTTATTTCATATTGATCTTCAACTGCATATATTTGTTTTGAAACATATTCTTTTTGGTGTTTGTTTAAAACGTAACTTATTGCATTACAAAAATCTTGGACAGTATTTCCGGTTGTTTCAATAGTTGAGTCAATTCTCCCGGCGGCTTCTGTTAATCCCATCTCATTAATTGGAATAGCTGTTACGGTATATATTGCCCCGGTATTATTAGCTTTAATTTCAATGTTGGTAAGAATTATAGGTATGTATTTTGTTGTGCCAGGTACGGATGTTGCGGTCCCATCATCTTTATACCCTTTAAAAAATATTTTAAGGAGATAAGGAAGTTGACAATAATTATATTCACCAATAGCTTTACAATAATCATATAATTCTTCAATTAAATCCATACCATTTGGCTCATTTATAGTAAAAGAAATTTCCGTGGCATTACTTCCACGATTTTCCTGATTTTGACCGAGAATTGTTTGCATTTCAAAATTGTCAATAAATAAATCACGTACAAAAAATTGAGTACCATTTACTGCAACACGATTTGCTCCGACCCCTCCTGATTGGCAAATGGTTGACCAATCATCAGGAATATAGGTTTGAGATTGTACCATTTTTGCATGTAATTGGGGTGTAGTAACTTGCAGAGAAATTAGAGATGTATAACTTGTATAAACATTTAATAAATTGGGTAAAATATTTGAGGTATTAATTATTGAATTTGTTGTTATATTTTGATCGTCTAAATTATTGTCGGTTAATTCTTGTTTAACAAATGTCGCTGTTGTTGTGGATCCTGGTGGATTTGATAACCCCGCCATTTCCTTTTGTAACGCGAGTTTTCGTTCGTCTGGAGTAAGAGCCATTTCACAAGCCTAAGGAATTTTTTAGAGAAGTTGCGTTTGGAATATAAATTAGTGTTCCCGTTCGAAAATTACCCAATGGATCAGATGCCAATTTACTAGGATTTCGTTGAGCAAATACCCACCATAATGATGCGGACCCATATAAATCGTAAGCAAGTAAGTCGGGACGAAATTCATAGGCATTACTTATAGTTATTAGTGAATCAGAATTACTTGCGGGAACATTTCGGGGTACCCACATATCTAAAATATTATTAGATATTGTGGTAATATAATATGGACTTGATGTGGAATAAGTAGTTGTCATTTTAGATTGTAATATCATTTAGACTAGTATCTGTTTGGGTTTGAATTGTTGTTGGTAATCCACCATTTACTGTAACAGATTGTGTATTTGTTACTGACGAATTATCACTCGAAACATTTGCAGTTGATATTGTTCCTACTGTAGAATTTGCATACGTTGCGACTAAGTTTGCAGATCCAGCATAATTTGGATTTGGTCCCAATAAACGAGTTGTTCCATTCGAAAAATCTTCAACCCCAAATGCAGAGGCATATGATCGACTAAACATTGGAATTGCACTTATTGTGATAGTCATTTGCGTGGGAACTTTTGCTAATTCATTTTTTAAGCCCGGTATGGAAATTGTTACATAATCGACATTATCAGGATATGTTGTTGTTACATTTGTAATAGCGACGGGAATGTCGTCTAAACCACCAAATCCCATGCCTGATAAATTGACAACCATTGGTGGAGCGCCAGATAAATCAATACCTCCGGAACCTACATTTGTATCCATTCCCGTAAACATTAGAGTTAATGACCGAAGAAAATGCTCTGCGGCTATAACATATTGACCTTCATATGGAGTTCTAACAGGAAAATCACATGTTAGATCAATAGCTTTAATTTCACTATTTTTATATGCGTGATATACAAAATTACTATGTGTTACTTCTTGGTGGTCATAATTTGCTGAATATGAAATTGTGACAGTTGGCTGAAAAGGAAATAACACCCCATTTGTTGAAGATAAAATGCTTAGTAAAGTATTATTTGAATCACGATAAAAAATTTCTGGGCTGTTAGGCATCATACTGAGTCTAACTCGTTTGTCGTTTAAGGACATACCATTAGAAGTTACAGTCGGAACTGAACTTTGAACAGTTGTTGTATTTAAACTTGATAGTCTTGAATCAGTTGATGACATTATTTTGTTGACCTCTAAGTATAACTCTGCTATACTTATATTTATACGTATGTATGTATGTTTTTCGGAGGGTATTATTAAAACTAATTATTTAAATAATCGTGATATTTTAAAAGAAATTCATTTATCAAAAAATTCTTATTGTTCTTTTCGTAATTTTGATAAAGATAATCAATACGACATTATTTTATTTGATGTTAATGAAATTAAAAGTAATCTCGAAATAGCAAAGGCAAATCGAGCAGCTAGAATATTGCGTGAAACGGGGCAAAAAATAGATTTATCGAGTATTAATAATACTGATTTAGTATTTAGAGTAATGACCTGGGAACATATTCCAATGTTACCTCCAAAGGAACTAAAGTCGGATAAATTATTTGATCCATTGCCAGGGCAGAGTTTGTCAAAATTTTTTGATAGTGTTGTTGAAGAGGATTTAGATGAAGATGATGAAATTGATTTGTGCATAAAATATGATCCGATTAATAATGTTAAAGCTGACCATATACGAATTAATTTTCCACCTTTTTTTCATTATCGAATGGATAACAATAATACTCTATATATTGTTGGAAAAAGTCATTGGCAAGGAAGTTTGGAATTAGGGCACTTTTGCAAAACCCATGGTGATTTAACGGAAACTCTTGCTCGAATGATTATGAAATTAACTGAAAAGTATGCATCTAAAGGTAATTGGCGTAATTATTCATACAGAGAGGAGATGGAAGGCCAGGCAATAATGCAGTTAATTCAAGTTATTTTGCAGTTTGATGAAAGTAAAAGTAATAATCCATTTGCATTCGCAACCCAAATAGCTCATAATTCTTTTTTACGAATATTAAATCTTGAGAAGAAAAATCAGGAAATTCGAGATGATTTACTAGTTAAAGCTGGAATGAATCCTTCATATTCTCGTAGTACACAAAATGCGAATGCTTTATATGACGGCGGATTTAACGAATAAGCATAGATTAAATATTGATAGGGAGAATATATGAATTTATTCAAAAATGCCGCTGTTATGGGAGATTTGCATTTCGGAAATAAGTCAAATGGAATTATACATAATGAAGACTGTTTAAATTATATTCGATGGTTTATTGAAACTGCGCAAGATAAAAATTGTGAAACGTGCATTTTTTTGGGCGACTATTTTCATAATAGAAATAATACTAATTTATTAACTATGAATTATGGATTGCAGGGATTGCGATTGCTTGGTGAGGCGTTTGATAAAATTATTATGCTTGTGGGGAATCATGATTCTTATCACAAAGATAAACGATCAATTAATAGTATTGCTTGGGCAGAGCATATTCCACATGTTGAAATAATTAATGAATGGACTAAAAAAGATAATGTTATTTTTGTTCCATGGTTAGTACAGGATGAATATAAACAAATTTTGGGTAGTAGTGGCGACTATTTATTTGGCCATTTAGAATTGCCAAAATTTGTGATGACTGCCGGAATAACTATGCCGGAAGTTGGTGAATTACGTGCGTCACATTTTAAAAATTTTGGTCATGTATATAGTGGGCATTTTCACACTAGACAAACCCAAAATAATATAACATATATTGGAAATGCATTTCCACATAATTATGGTGATGCAGGTGATGACAATCGCGGAATGATGATATTACCATATGGTCAAGAACCAGAATTTATAGCATGGCCGGCCGCCCCAAAATATCGTATAGTTAAAATAAGTGATTTAGTTATAGATCCATCAAAATATTTACCAGAAAAGGGATATATTAAATTATTATTAGATACATCAATTACTTATGAGGAAGCAGGATACCTTAAAGAAACATTGGTTGAAGAATATGAATTGAGGGAAATGTCATTGGTTTTGGTTAAGAAAGATTTATATGCAGATGATTTAGCTCCCGGTGGAAATATAATGTTTCGATCGGTAGATACTATTGTTCAAGGGCAAATATCGGATATTAAAAGCGAAACATTTGATCCGAATTTGCTTCTTGAAATTTATCGAGGTTTATAATGAATATATGGGCATTCGGATCGAATCTTGCAGGTAGACATGGAAAAGGCGCCGCATTATTTGCTCGGCAACATTATGGGGCTATTTACGGCTGTGGTGAAGGAATTCAGGGAAGTTCGTATGCTATTCCAACTAAAGATAAATTTTTGCGTCCCAGAACTTTATCGGAGATCAATGAATCTGTAAAAACATTTTTGAAATATGCAAAGGATCATCCAGAAGATACATATAAATTAACAAGAGTGGGGTGTGGATTAGCTGGATTTACTAATTATCAAATAGCTCCTATGTTTAAAAATTACACAAAAAATATTATTATTCCTCCTGAATGGATACCTTATGTTTGATGAGATATATGATACTGTTATAATTTCTGATGTACATTTAGGATCTCCCCTTAGTAAGGCAGATCATTTAGTAAATACTTTAAAGGCACTTAAATTTAAAAGACTTATTCTATTAGGTGATATGTTTGCCGATCTCAATTTTACTAGATTAAAGAAAGATCATTGGGAGGTATTATCATATCTTAGAAAATTAAGTAACCCTTCCAATAATATTGATATAATTTGGATTGTTGGTAATCATGATCCGGAATTATCATTATTAATGAGTCATCTGGTCGGAATAGATGCGATTAATAAGTTTGAGTGGAGAAGTAATACCGATAAACGATATATTGCAATGCATGGACATCAATTTGATCCGGCAATGTCATTTATTCCGAAATTATCCAAATTAATTAGTTGGTGGTATTTGCAACTACAAAAAATTCCCGTGCTTAAAAATGGATTTTCTCGATGGGTAGATTCTATTTCATCCCAATTTCAAAATTTGTCGGCTATTGTTGAAAAAAATGCTACTAGATATGCACAGTTCTATGGGTTTGATGTTATAATTTGCGGACATACGCATAATGCTAAATCAACAGACGTAAATGGGATAAAATATTGCAATTCGGGATGCTGGGTAAAATCCGTATGCTCATTAATTACTATTAAAGATGATACTGTAAATATAGTTGAAATTCCATTGGAGAAATAATTGCTGAAATTAAAAACATTAACGATGAAAAATTTTCTGTCTATCGGAAATGCAACCCAAACCATACATTTTAATAGGAATGAATTAGTGTTAGTTATTGGAGAAAATGTAGACATGGGTGGAGAGGATGGTTCTGCCCGTAATGGGTGTGGAAAGAGTGGATCCGTAAATGCTCTTTCTTACGTTCTATATGGATGGGCTATTTCAAATATTAAAAAAGAACATCTTATTAATAAATCTAATGGTAAAGCAATGATTGTTACATTAGATTTTGAGTCAAATGGACAGCAATATAAAATTATTCGAGGAAGAAAACCTAATATATTAGAATTTTATCAAAATGGTGTTAAACGTGATGACAAAATAGAAGATATTTCCGATGATTCATCACAAGGTGATAGTCGTGAAACACAAAAAGAAATAGAACGGGTAATAGGCATGAGTCATGATATGTTCTGTCAAATTATTGCTCTTAATACATATACAACTCCATTTTTATTTCAACGAGTGCATGAGCAACGCGCTATTATTGAGCAATTATTGGGAATTACTTTATTATCGGAAAAAGCGGAAAAATTAAAGGAAGAAATTAAATTAGTTAAAGAAGACATTATAAGAGAAGAGACTCGAATTAAAGGAGTGGAGGCGGCGAATAAAAGAATTCAGGACCAAATTGATTCTGTTTTACGTAAGCAAAAAATATGGAATAGGAATAAGAATGAATCAATCGAATCTTTAAATAAATCTATTCAAAAGTTATCTATGATCGATATCGATCAAGAATTATTAATACATTCCCAATGGGATGAATATAATAAAATTTCAAATAGCAGAATAAGTTTATCTAATCAAAAAAAGCAGATAAATATTGATTTAACTAGAGAAAGTAATCTATTAAATAAATTAAATGATGATCTTAAAAGTTTAGATAATCAATGTTGCCATACATGCAAGCAAAAAATTAAATCAGATATTCATGAAACATTGTCTTCAGAATTATTAGTAGAGAAAGATAAATGCATGTCGATTGTATCTCAATTGCAAAATTCTTTAACAATTATTCAGGTTAATATTGATACACTTCCATTATTAGATAAACCGGAAGATAAAAAATATAATACATTACCAGAAGTTTATGATCATAAAAATAAATTGGCATTATTGGTTCAAGAATATGATTCGAGGGTAAATGAAGTTGATCCCTTTCAAGATCAAATTTTAGATATGAAAAATTCTGCATTGGAAACGGTCGATTTAACCACAATTAACAGTTTGACAAGTTTTTCGGAACATCAAGAATTTTTAGTTAAGTTATTAACCAATAAAGATAGTTTTATTCGTAAAAAGATTATCGAACAGAATTTAAGTTATTTAAATTCTCGATTAGCCCATTATCTTGTTGATTTAGGGTTACCACACACAGTTATTTTTCAAAATGATTTAAATGTAGATATTAGTGAATTGGGAAGAGAATTGAGTCCCGGCAATCTCAGTCGAGGAGAAATGGCTAGATTATCATTAGGGTTGAGTTTTAGTTTTAGGGATGTTTTTGAAAGTTTATATCAACCATCTAATTTATTTTTTATTGATGAATTATTGGATAATGGTTTGGATATTATGGGCAGTCAAGATGCAATGAAATTATTGCTTAATAAAAATAGAGATCAAGGCAAAGATATTTGGGTTATTTCGCACCGTGATGAATTAATTTCCAAAGCAAATAAAATATGTATAGTAAAAAAAGAAAATGGGTTTTCTACATTTTCATTTGAAGAAGAGTAAAAAATGCTCTTGAAAGCATCTTATTATTTTTTGGATGCTTTCAAGAGCATTTTTTGTCGTTAATAAATTATGCGTTTTGAACAGATGTACCTAATTGTACAGCCGAAAATCCGTCAGAATAATACGAAGACGCTGTTGTACCATTAGCATCCGATGTTGCATATTTAGAATTTACAGGTTGATTGTTTTGCATTTTGAAAAGATTACTTGCCCCACCGACGCCTACTAGATGGGAAGTCATTAAATATCCTCCTACTTGTTCGGGAGAACTTTTGCCATTTAATATTCCCATTTTATGTAGTTGGTCACAATTTTTTTTCATTAGTAATACCATTGCTTGCTCTTGAGCGGTTGGATTTTTAAACCAATTTTGAACAGACGAACATCCATTATATCCGGACCAATTTGCCGGATTATTAATTACCTGCAAATTTGTACCCTTTTTTGAACTACCTGGTTTTAAATATCCACATGATTCGAGTGCAGATGCTCCAAATTGATATTTTCCAGCGTATCCAATGGAATTTTGAGAAGAATAATTATCACCGGATTCTCTTTTTCCAATTTGAGCTAATAATGCCCTGGTTTGATTTATAGTTAATCCGCAAACTACACCTACTGTCGGCTGTTTTGCTATATCTGCTTCGGTTATCATTTTTCCTCTCGAAGTTCCTCTAACTCCTGAACTGGTATAACCTGATTGAGAACGGGTTATTTCACCTGAAAATGTTCCTAGAGTTACATTAAATGTTTTAATTCCATTAATTTCATGACCAGGCCAAGGTTCATGTGCAGGCGACCTTTCACATATAGAATCAAAAAAGCCTGTTTGCCACCATACTTTACTTCCTGATTGTTGAGCTATATCAATTTGTTTATTATCTAATAATGTTCCGGGATCTGATATAGATTGACCAGCACCACTATTTAAATTAATTTTTGATCCTTTAAAAGTTAAAACTCCTGAACTCTGAAAGCTAGCAGAACTCTTCGAATCAATACCAATTGAACCACCAGAGCCAATCCCCACAGTACCGGCTCCATAAAATACTGCATTTGATGCTGCTCTGGTTTTTAAATCCCCTCCACTATCTATTGTTGTATCATTATCGCTGTGAATTAATACTTTTCCACCAGCATTTAAATTTATATCCTGATCAGCATGAAAATTAATATTTCCTTGACTTCTAATAGAATAATCTTTTTGAGAATAAATGTCAATGAATCCTGAAGGGGATAATTCAATCCATGCCGATCCCGAACTATTAATTATATAAATTTGCCCATTGGTATCATCCAATAAAATTTCATTTCCGGCAGTTGATCGTATTCTAATTCCCTGATCGTATCCATCTATTGATCCATCATCCATTACAAATTGGTGACCACCAGTACGATATGTGGATGTCAACGCTTTAGCTAAATCGGGTTGATCGACAGAAGAATTTGAATTCAGGTATGAATTCATTTCATTAATAATATTGGTGCTGGCTGTTATGTTTGCAAAACTTGTTAATCTTCCCGGAGTGCTAATGCCAAATACTTGGCTGGGGTTTTCTCGAATACTACTCGCGCTGGTACTTCCCCTTATATAATCAAATGCAAGACCTTGAATTCCCAATTGTTTTGTTTGGAAAACTTGAGGTACCATTTGTACAGATGAAGGAGATGATGGATTTACATTTGCTTGGGCAATTAATACCGGTTCACTAACTGGTAAACGATAAGGTATTTCTGTTTCCCCGTCTTGATTTAACTCGATATATTGCTGTAACATTGTATGCGTGGGAATTGCATTTGCTCCAGTTGGTTGCCATATATACCCACCATCATTTGGTCCGGTTGACGCGGTAACTGCTCCAATAGCTGGGGTCATATGAGAATCTATAGCATCGGAAATACAATGAGTCCAATAACCTTGGGATGGATCCCCATTTACAAATGAAACCAAAACTCTATTATTAAGATCAGGCGGGACAAACCAAAATCCATAACTTTGAAAACTATTTTCGTCTGCATTAGTAAAATCAATTGTTGGATCGATGTATGAATCAACACTTATTCGTTGTCTTGTTTGACCACGAAATGGACTTGCATATGAAACTGTTATCCAATTACCAGCATTATTTTCATCTGCTCCTCCCAATTGGGGGATATAGACCTGTAGTCTGCCTGCTCGAGTAGGATCAATATTATTTTTAATAATACCTATATATGGTCCCGGTGAGTGAAATAGTCCACTACTAGGTTTCATATATGGGGCTTCTTTGCTTCCGATTTTTCTATTATTAATTGCCATATAATTTCTTTTGTAATGCGTTAACTTTTAATGATGGTTTTTTAATAAATCCAATTGCAGTACCATTTTTTTGAACGGCGGCCAATTGGACTTGTTCGGATGGTTTTTTAATAAATCCAATTGCAGTACCATTTTTTTGAACTGCCGCCAATTGTACTTGCTCAGATGGTTTTTTAATAAATCCAATTGCAGTACCATTTTTTTGAACGGCGGCCAATTGGACTTTTTCAGATGGGTTTTTAATATATTCAAGTGCCTCGACATCTTCTTTAACTGCGGCCAATTGGACTTTTTCAGATGGATTTTTAATAAATTGAATTGCACCGACATCTTGCTGAAGTGCGGCCAATTGCAATTGTTCAGATGGGTGTTCATTTAAATATAAAGAGTTATTTTTTTCAGCAATCGGTGAGAATATTTTCCATAAAATTGGATATTTATCAGCCAATTCATTTGGGTTAACATATTCATCTTTTTCATTCATGAATTGTCCGGTTTGAAAATGAAATTGGTACCTTTTGTTTTCTTTTTTAAATAAAACTATGTAAAGTGGTCCGTCCTTGGTATATTTATTGAACATATTATTTGTTCTGGCCGCAGTACACCATTTAGTATTAATTCCAAAGAAACAACTTGCTTCTTTTGTTTTGGGAACGATAACCTTCACTTGACTGTCATTATAAATTAACTCGGCTTGATTTGTATTAAAGAAATTTTGCTCTTCTTTATTTTCTAATTCTTTATTCGAAGTGGTTTCTTTTTCCTGGTATTGGTCAACAATTTCTTCTAAATGGGTAAGTCCTTTAATTTGATTTATATCTCGAATTGTTAGTGGCGGAGTTAAATTTGGTTTTTTAAGCAAAGCCTTGTATTTTAATAACTCCGGAATAGCTCTTGAAGCTATGTCTTCATATCGGTTTATTCTATTATTTGCGTAATTAAGAACAAGCCAAAAAGTAAGTTCTTTATTTCCTGTTGGATCTAAATCCGCTATTTTTTTAATTAAATTAACAGAAGATAAGTTTTTTGGAGCAGATGAATCTGACTTGGATTTAATTTGTAATTTATTACCAAAGTCATTGATTAATCTTTTCTCGTTATATTCAAATAATAGCTCTGATATTTTCATAATTGTATTTATCTTTAATTGACTTAATTATATTCACTGATTACCAAATGTGTTTAATTATCCAAGGCAACACACCTTTGGGGTGTGATAAATCATATTCTATTTTGGTAGATTGGATGGTAAATTCATTGGTATTGGTTATTAAATCATTTAAATTTTCTGGAATTTTTTTAATTTCGGTATTATTTTCAATTACATCTAGATCTGATAAATTTTTGTCGGCTCGACTAATTAATGGATTTACATTATCCACTGTTTTTGATGAGGTTTTTAAAAATGTATTTACATTAGAAGTTATTTCTTTTTCTGAATTATCGGTTGTAATTGCAATTTTATTGGTATTTTTAATTAATAAATTTGCATTATCTAAAATATTACCAAATTTTTTATAATAACCAGGAACAGTTTTTTCCAGATTAAATCTGTCATCTAATGATGCTGCATTAATATTATCGATGGTAAGTCGCAAATCTAATAGGTCAGCACGAGTTATAGATAGTAATCCATTTTTGGAAACCAAATCTTCTGATGCAGTTTTTAAATTTATAGATGTTTCATTTAAATTTTTAAGAGTATTATTAAGTGAATTAAAATCTATTCGTAAAAAACTAGTTCCAATGGAAATAGATCCAAAAGCGATAGCTATCCATCCTAATATTTTTGCATATGGTAAAATTACGGCTGAAATTGTATTTAATTTTTCAATCATTAACTTAATCTCATATGAAAAAGGCCAATATTAAATTGGCCTTTTTATTAAACTGCAAATTATTTTTATGCAGTGGTTGTTGTTTTTACTGACGGAAGTAAAGTAAGAATAGCTTCGATTTCACCAATAATTGTGTTGACATATGCTGTAATTTCTGTAACTTTGGCTGAATTTTTTATAGCGGCGATTGATAATAATGCAGTGAAATTGGCCTTCAATGTTTCCAACGCTTCGGATAAATTAGAACTTGAGTCTTCTTCTTTAATAAATTTGGTTACTACTGCCAAATCATTTTTGATTAGTGTAATTGCATTGGTAACTTCTGATCCTAGAGTTGCTCCTCCGACCAGAGTAACAATATTTTCTACGATCGGAGCTCCAAATGCAATGTCCGTTTCAGCAATCTGTGCCCATGTTGGTTCTTCTTGAGAAAATTTTTTAAATAATATTTTGATCTTTTCAAAATATGTTTTAAAAAATACTTTGGTCTTTTCAAAATATGTTTTTAGTGTAGAAAAAATTGACATATTTATCTCCTTGTTTTATTTAGGAAGTTGATTTTACATTAACTGGAAAACATCGTTGTTTCATTTTGCTAGTTATTTTTGTGAGGAATATTATCGATGCCTGCTGCGTGCATTAGTGATTGAATTAAATTATCTTGTGCTATTATACTTTCAGTTTGTATTCCTGCTAATGTTTGAATTTCAGTAATTGGTTTATTAAAACGTTCACGATATGCCCTAGGATATAATGGAACGCATGATTTTAAATTTTGTTTATTTAATTTGTGGTAATCTTCGTCATCCATATATTTGAATGACCAATCATTTATATTTAGTAATGAACTTGCTGACAAGTCGGAAATTAATTTAAAAATTTGTTCTATTAATCTAAAACGTCGTAATACTTCGACAAAAACCAAATAGCTTCCGGGTTTAATTTCAGATTCAGAAATATCTGCGTCCAGTAAAAAGTCATATCCACGTTCAAAAAAATCAACTAAATCAATTCCTGCTTGTTTATCATTAATTAAAAAACTGATAACTGCAATATTATCATCTTTGCCAATTTTACTGCAGAATTCATCGATATGCAATTTCGGCACTAATACTCGTGACAAATCTCCGACTTCAAATCCTTCTTTTAAATTATTCATTTGGAATTCCTGTTGTCACATTATTATCTTGGGTTGCAACAGCTTTTTGAACACCCGCATGTGTATTAAGATCGTCCGTATATGCATCTGAAATATCATCCATATCTATTTCATCATCCATAATTTCTAAACTTCCTTTAGTAATATCTTTTATTAAGTATTTGGGCATATCAATTGTAACTAACCATACGGGTGATTTAATTAATTTGGGTTTTTTGATAGCTGGGCGAAAATCCGATTCTGATCGAACTTTAATTGGATATACCATAAATGCTTTTTTATATTCAATTATAGCTCCATAAGGAATTAATCTTTCCCCACCTGCAGGATCTGGCATTTTTGTTAACGGTGAAGTAAATGTACATTTTACTCTATAAGCAGATATTTTTGGTCCATCAACAAGTTCTAAGGTTTTCCAATTGGCGAATGCATATAAACCATTTTCATCAATAACTCTTTCAAATTCTTGAAGAATTTCCATAGAGCTAGGACTTAAACTTACCTGTTTAATGTTGTCAAGTACCGATCTTATATCAAATGCCATCTTTTCACCTAATTGTATTTAGTTTTAATTTATCGCCCAGTATTATTTATCGAAAATATTGATATTTTAAAGTCAAAATTTATTTTTGTAAATAATAGTGCAGTGAACAAAATTGGGGGACCATTATTCTATGTCTAGAGCCAGAAAAAACGCCCGTAATAATGTTAAAAGTTTCGAAACTCAACCGAATTATAACCCAAATAAAATAAATTATACTACAAAAACGGGAATACGAAAAGAAGTACGAATTATTCCTAGAAATATTCATCAAGAAGAATATTTAGAATATTTATTAGACCCAGAAAAAATGATAATTTTGGCACATGGGCCAGCCGGATCGGGTAAAACGACCTTGGCAATGTTAGCAGCTATCAAAGCATTGTCCGAAAAAATTGTTAAAAAAATAATTTTATGTCGACCTGCTATAGCTATTGATAATGAGTCACATGGATTTTTGCCTGGGACAATTGAAGAAAAGATGGCCCCGTGGTTAATTCCACTATTTGATATTTTATTTGAATATTATTCAAAAAAAGAAATAGATTTTATGGTGGAAAATAAAATTGTTGAAGTTACCCCATTAGCTTTTATGCGAGGTAGAAATTTAAAAAATTGTTTTGTGATCTTAGATGAATCACAAAATGCAAGTTTATCACAAGTAAAGACAGTCATGACCCGTTTATGTGATGGATCAAAATTAATAATTACCGGTGATAATGATCAATCGGATAGAAAAACGGGGGAAAATGGATTGTTATTTTTTAAGAATGCATTAGAAAAATATGGTGAAAATAAATATATTTCTTCAATAGAATTTGATCATTCAGATATAGAAAGACACCCAGTTGTGGGTGTTGTTTTAGATATATTTGATATGGCCACAAATTAAAATAACAAAAGGCCCTATATAGGGCCTTTTGTTTCAGAGATTAATGTTTCTATTTGTTCAAGTTTTTGATTAAAAAATACTATACCCCACTGAAATACTTTTTTTCGATCATTTAATACCATTATACCCATTACTTTATCTTCTAACGATTCATCTATATATCCGTCAGTTAAAGATTCTTTATATTGTTCGCTGATAAAATCATTTTTATCGGTTGTGCTGTATGTTAATAATGCGTTAGGATGACTGTGAATAGTTCCAAAATATTTTAATTTTGTTCCAGCCAATAATTCTTCAGATGCCCGATTATATATTAAATTTTCTGTTGTAGTTTTTATAACATTAATTTCATCTAATGCATGTATATATAAAGTTTCTAATATTTGCTTACCCATTAAAGCAGCTATACATTCACGCGGAAATGCGTTACGTGCTTTTTGTTTAAATTCATTAACAATATCGTTATGAATTACAATTTGCTTTATAAGCATATTCGGACCTAAATAGATATTGCTTGGTCAATTTGTGTTGGAAATTGTGAGTGATAATAATCGTAAATTTCGTGATATGTTGGATTATTAATTGATTTTCCATCAATAAAAAATCTACGACATTTTACTATTCGTTTTTCAGATAAATCTAAAATAATATTTGATTTCTTAAGATCGGAAAGTCGAATATTTTTAACGAGCGAAATACTTTCATCTGCTCCAAAATTTGATGGATCCTTGAAAAAATTTGGTTGGCTGGTTGATTTTGGATTAACCGGATTAATTACGGTTGTTGAAGTTAGAAACATTTTTCTCCTTTCTACAATTGGGTTAATTCTATAAGTGTGGCTGATGCCAAAATTTCAGCATCTGCACAAACGGGTATTTGACAAAGATTTTTCTTAATAATCAGAATTGCCTGATCTGTTTGTTCTGTGGTTTCCCCCCATAAAGATAAATTATCATAGCAAAATCTAAAAAAATCTTCTAATTCCTCGGGTCTAATCTGACTGCAAATCAATTGTCGCGCTTCTCTAATTTTTCCCGATTTAAATAATGAAATAGCATCAATTTTATAATCACTAGTCGATGAATTTTCATCTGTTGGATTAATTAATTTTCCATTAATTGAATTCTGCTGGCAATTATTAATACATTTACGTAAATCTGGCCATGTTCCTTTTACATAGTCATCTAAAATATCAGGATCAAATTCAATATTTTCTGCTATTAAAATTTCGGCCATTTTAACAGTAAATTCAGTAATGTCGAGTTTATTAATAGTTAGAGATTGGGTGCGTGAATGAATGGCTGGAATAATACGGTGTGGATAATTTCCGGTAATTAAAAAACGACTTGTCATGGAAAATTCTTCCATAATACCCCGGAGTGCCGGTTGGGCCGATAACTGATTAAGTCCGTCGCCCTCATCTAAAACTACAATTTTCATTTTTCCAAATGGCATTGTACTAACAAATGATGTGATTCGATCTCGCATGATATCGATATTTCTTTCACGACTTGCATTAATCCATAAAACATCATATGGATCGATATGCAATTCATTAATTAGTACATATGCAATTGTACTTTTGCCGGTCCCTGGTGGTCCAGTTATTAATAGATTCGGTACATCTTGATCTTTAACCCATTTTTCAATTTGTAATTTTTGAGTAGCATCACTAAAAATATAATCGGATAATTTAGTTGGACGATAGCGTTCCGTCCAAAGGCTGTTTTGAATTGTCATATTAAAATTATAGCAGTTACTTGCCCATAATGCAATTATTTTTTGGGTCAATTTCAATAGATGAAGTTAAAAGAATATCTGTTGGATCAACCCGACGTAATACAAATTCTTCATTACCTGAATTTATAGTGAACCCCCGGGACCATCTGCCGTGCGCGATTAAAATCCATTGTCCCGGCGTTACATCTTTATTTTCTGGGCCAACAGCATATATTTTCGCCCATCTGGGATGAATACCACGATCCTTTTTATCGTCATCCATTACGACAATTCCCATAGGTGTTATTTGCTCACCAAAATATAAATTTTTTACTAATACGTCTTTATGAAGTGGAATTATTTCGGTTGCATTTATTACAGGGGTAATTTCATTTTGCTTCATTTTTGGCATAATTATTTCCTATTTTTCTTTGGTCGATTGTCTTCAGATTTTGAAGTATCACTGATTGCAGGATCGGCGGATGTTACCGGCGCAGATGACGGTTTGACCGCATTTAATTTTGCCACGGTATTACGAATAGACGTTATTTTTACTGGTTTTGCAGTTGGGGTTTTATTAATTGAAACTGGGTTCTTATCTGTATTTGCAGCCCGTAATGCATTCATATTTAGTTTTCTTCCTCGTGCGGTTACAACATAATTTTTAGCCATTATTTCTCCCTTAAGAAATCTCGTACATTAAGATTATATTTTAAACTATCTACCTTATGAATTCCCAATAAAAATAAACAATATGAAGCGCACGAGCTACCGCGACCAACTCCCCATACTATATTATTTTTGCTTGCTGTTTCCCGAAGGTATTTAAGATATTTTAGTAAATCTAATAATTCAAATTTAATATATAACGATACTTCGTCCATAACCCTGTCTATTTGCAATTGGGTATTACATTGTTGATATAACCATTTTTCAATATCTAAATTTTTATATTCATCAGGCATTAGCCATATTTTTTGAAGCTCTTTATGATATTTATCCGACGACAAATCATATGATCTTTGTTCCCATAATTTGATTTCAGGAACATCCAAAAAAGTTTCCGATTGCGCATGTTGATATTTTTCCCCATCTATAATAAAAAGATTTTTGAAATCTAAAGATGGATTTATTCGTAATGATTCTACTATTTCATTTTCGGTATATCCGACGGAACCATATTCATCATTTATCATTGGTTGGAAGTTCCTTATTGTTTCCACCATCTAATACAACAATTTCGGGTTGTTCGACTTCAGGATCAAATTCGACATCTAATTTTTCTTCGTCATCGGAAATTTCAGGGCGATTCCAGTCAAGGTCAATTTCTTTCCAGGAAATTGCTTGTGTTATTTGGTCAAAATCGGTTGTTGATATATCTGATCTATTCCACCACGGAATAATATCTCTGCAATTTTCGCAATCGCATTGTTCAAATTCTGAAAAATCATCCACGGTATATCCAACTTTGGATAAATCACTTTTAATAACAATATTATCAATTATTAAATGTTCTTCAATAATAGCTGATAATTTATGATATAAAATTATTCCAATGATATGATCAATCGGATCTTCTGGGAAAATAGCTAAATGATTAGGATTCCATATATTTACAATGTCTTCTAATTTTGGGTGTTCCAACGAAATTAGAAGACTATTTTCAAATATTTCTTTGATAAAAAATATAATTCTTTCCAGTGCAATATTTTGATAAGAACTATTTTCATCTACTGTTATGAGGTTAATTACAACATGATATTTATTTGGTAAAATTCTATCGTCTTCACAAGTAATAATAGAAAAATCTACGTTGTAATTAAGTTTGGTATCCATTATATATTATCCTATATTAATAATTTCGGTTAAATTAATACCTGATACATTAGAATATTCTTGAAATTGTCTTTCGGATCTCATATCTTGCTCTTCTAAATATGCAGGTAAAATATTACGCGCTTGCAAAGATAAATTGTAATTAGACGAAAAAACAATTTTTTGTAATTTATTTATTTTTTCGTCTAATTCTTCATCCGTTAATTTTGACATTGAAACATCGATGTGCAATTATTCCCCAGAACTTCCAAATCCTAACTCTGATCGTGTTGATTTTGGTAGTTCATTAACTTCAATAATATTTACATCTGTTTTTACGGGCATAGGAATCATTTGAACAATTTTATCACCTGCGTGAATCGTATATGTTTTAGTTGAATTATTTGTTAGTAATACTTTTAATTCTCCAGTATAGCCGGCGTCAATTACTCCGCCCGAAACATTTATTCCCTTGGCGGCCATACTAGATCGATCTCGTAAAAGTAACCCGTAAGGCTGTGGCGAAAATTCTAGGCCATATTGTGAATCCCATACAAAATTTGCGGTATACCCATTAACACCGAGTATTTTTTCAATTAAATTTTTTGGCCTGTGGTGATAATCAGGATCGGTATTTTCTATATATCTAGCGCTAATACCGGTATGAACCATATCCAATTGATGTGGTTTTAATGTAATTTCAGATAAGGCATATAAATCAAATCCAAGATCTTCACCTGGAGTTGTTACTGTTGGTAATTTTGCATTTGATGATAATTTTTTAACAAGTAATGACATAAATCTCCTTCTATCATTAAATTATAGCAGTAATGATAGAAGGAGTCAATATGAGTTAGAAAGAAGATAATGCGGATCTTTTCCAAATAGACGTTGTCCCATCATAATTGGAAGAGCAAATATATATGTAATTAGCATCATAAGTAACCATGCCTGAAGTATCACCTAAAACACCTATGCTTGATGTAGGAGTAGATGATTTGGCGACAGCCGAACTATTTTTTCGAGTTAATGTCCAATTTATTCCATCGGGTGTTCCTAGGGTAAGAAAATGTGGCCCCGCAGATTCAAAATTTATAATATTAGATGAAGAATTGAAACCCGGAATTGTGTTTTTTGGGGTTAATGTTAATCCATTAAAACTTAAATTATGTGCGGTATTGGTGATTGTTATTTGTAAATTAAGTTCTGAATATCCTAAATTAGGAAAATTAATAGGATTTACAATTGTTGTTAATGTAGATGACCCACCGAGAGAAATAGTATGATATGTTCCTAAATTAAAATCAAAATTTTCTGTGGTACCTGTGGTCAATACACCATGATTATATATTGTCAACCCGGAATTATTTATGCTAACATTTGCTATACCCATTCCACCAAAATTATTAACAGAAACATTAGAATTTCCGTATGTTAATGGTGCTGTAACAACGACTTTATTTAATAGATCATTAATTTCAATAACTGTCTCTGCAAAATTTTGTTGTGTAGCTAAAAAATTGGATCGAAAGCCCTGAGAGGATTGATTTACCCCGGCAATCGGATAAGTTGAATCAATTAAACTTGGATTAATTTGCGAACTCATTTATTATCTCCTGCAAACTTATTTATACGCCGACATTAGGACGGCCTATTAGTGATGAATTTTTGAATTTTAGATATATTGAGCCATCGTCTTCGTTTAAAAATTTGTCGCTCACATCAAAAAATGAAAAATCATCAAACGATGTCCCAACAGTAATATTTGACGAATCAAATTTTGTTAGTTCTGATTCATTCCATTTATTATTTAACACATTCCAGTTTTTTAAAAGTCCGGAATTCCATATATATCTATCTGTTTGTGCTTGTATAGTATTTAATGATGGACCAATATTATCATAATATTGTTGAAGATAAAATAATATTTTTATTCCTTGCCCGGGTAAGACATACAATAATGGGATTGACGGAATAAAACCTAATTGAGTTCCATTAGGTTGATTGTCAGTCATCCATGTTGGCAGATATTTATCGTCAAATCCGTTTATTGTTTTATTTAATTGTGAGATCATATTTGGAATAGTTGCGGGATATAATTCTGTTTGTTTCGTCATACTAACATCAAGAATATATGAGTCGGCATTTATTATAGTTTGATCGACTGTTATTTCGGGTGTCATTATATTTGTGGTTATTGGGCCGTAATATGTATTATTTTGATCATCCGTATATTCATCTTTGGGTTGGATATATATTACTTCGTAACCATCTGTTGTACTTTGTGCCCATTTTAAGTTTGTCAATAAAAATGTTTTATTATTATGATATTTTGCCATTGCTGCAATAATATTGTCTGGTAATACAGGTGAAATTCCGTATGCCATTAGCATTCTTGCATGAGTTTGTTTACCAAAATAAAAATCGTTCGGCCGATAAATTGCTGAATTCGGAACGATGGATTGAATATTTAATGGAGAAAATAATGTGTTATGATCGTTATCTGATAATAAGAATTCCAAATTTAAATTAGTTTTTGGTTGATTAGATACAAAATTAGATGTCGGACTTAACAAAATAGAAAATTGCTTGTCGGATGTGATTATGGTTTGATAATCATTATCTGATATATCATTAATTTCTACAATGTCCGTTATCAAATAGATAATAGCTGTTAAATTGGAATCTGATGTTGTTAGATATAAATTAGTCGAGTCACTGCCTGTAAACCAAATTTCTCCTGCGCTTGTCATTTGAATAATAGCAGCCGAAGGAGTAACTCCTAATCCGTGAGAAATAGATATATTTCCTGAAGTTGCTGGGGAAATATTTAATGGCGTAATTGTTGAATTTAAAATTGCTTTAAATTTGGATGGGGTTATCCACGGATTGTTGGGCAAAGGAAATTCTGATGTAAAAGATTTGTTGGTTCCGATTGATGCAGTAACATTAAATTTAAATTCGAGGTCAAATGTCGTAATGCTACTATCTAAAATAGTAAAATCATTAAAACTAAACCATTGTGTACTCGGTATCCCAACAATTGTACCATCCGCGTTTAATTCCAATCCAACCGGCATATTACCATCTGCTAAGGAATAAAAAATTGGATTAGTGGGTGAAATATTTGTTTTTCCGATTATTGTTACATCCGGTACGGCTGTATAATATTCGCCAGGATATGTAACAATAATATTTGATATTTCACCATTAGAAATAGTTACAGTAGCATTTGCGCTTGCTGTTTCACCAGTATATCCAAAACCAACAGTCGCAGAATCATAAAATTTTCCAGTATTTGTTATAATAACCGAATCAATACCAAAATTAAGATCAATTAATGCATTCTTTCCATTTGGATTTAACCAGGTAATATTTGACATATTAGGTAATGTTGTGTATTTTTGATTTTCGTTTAGTATATTTAAATCTGTTATAGTCCCATTTGAATCCACATTTGTTACAATAATTATTGCTTCATTAGAACATATTCCACCGGAAATAGTAAATGTATTTCCATTAGAAAAATTATATCCACCGTCAATAATGTCTGCGCCAATTACTCTCATTGTTGCATACGCTGCGGCATTAGAACCATTGGGGATCTGAAATGGATCAATAATATTAGCAGTTACCGATAATGTACTCGGCATACCCGGTATTATGTTACCCAGCAATGCTGGACTATTCCATTGAATATTTTTTTCCGAATCATTTTGCAAAGTCAAATATACAGGTAATATAGTTTGATATGGATTAGCTGAATGTGAATTTTCAGTAATAGTTTTAAATGCGCGTATTTCAAATTCATATGGATAACTTTGTGCAAAAAAGGGATCAATATATCCTGTTAGCCATCCAGAAGAGGTATTAAGTATAATATTTCCGGGAATATTACTGCCATTAATTAATTGATAATTTATTTCATCTGATTCAAAATCAATTGCATTAAATTTGTATTGTAATTTATCACCGGTTATATTTCCTATATTAATATATGAATTTCCGATTGCATCCAAAAAAATAGGAGAATGATAATTTGGAAGTGATGTATTTGCATGGATATTACTATATAGATCACTGCGCATTATAGTCATATTATAATTTGCGGATATTGTGTCGGTGTAATTAATTCCTATGGAAATATTGGCATAATCAATACTATTAGGTACATTACTTGTATTGGGTAAAATGTATAGAATTTCTGGATTAATAACCCCCGAAATTATTCCGTCGGATGTTAATGTAAGATTGGATGGTAAATTATTAATCAATGATAAATTAATATTACCGGGAAGAGTTGAAATTGGAGATACATTTGCAGAAATCCATGTTCCATCTGGAAAGATTCCTAAATTTTTCAATGGTAAAATTGGCATTAATTCGTTATCATTAATTACTATTGAAAATGTTCGGTCAGCGATATTACCATTGCTATCAATTGCTCGAATTGTAAATGAATAGTTTCCGGAATTTACAAAAGAATTTACTAATCCCCATACACCTGGAGTTGAACCTATAATACCACCCGTGGGAAGAATTAAATCCCTGGGCAGACTTCCGGATATTATAGAATAAGTTGTATATAAATTTTCCGTGTCGCATGACAACGTAATATTTGCGTTAGCACCATGATCTAACGTCGCAATTATTCCGGGAGAGGTTATCCAATTTGCCATTATATTCCTACTGTTACCAATGGAGTTATCGCATAATATATATTTGATGCTTCACTAAATAAAAATTTTTGGGTGCTATAACTATTTGCATTTATATTAAAATTATCGGCATTAATATTTCCCGCTCCCAAAAAATTATTAGGCCATGTCCAGTAATTATTACCTGTACTCTGATTTATTAAAAAAGTATATTCACGCCCGTCAATTCCATTTAATATAATAGAAGAATCTATATTAGCTGTAAGAGTAATTATTTGATTTGTACTTGTTAACAAATTAATTATTGGAGAAGAATTTGAAATAGTAATATGTGATGGTGGTCCAAAAATAATATTACCATTTAATATAATTTCATTAGTATTTATTAAATTTGTTGAAACAGATGTTGTTACTGACAATGAAGATCCATTAGATGTTATTCCGGATAGAGCTCCATATAATCCATTTTGATTTACAATAAGTTGATTCGGCAATCCCGGAGCATCACTTCCTCCCCCTCCTCCACTCGAAATATTTGCCCACGATGTTGTTCCGTTTCCATTACTTATTAATGATTGACCATATAATCCTGGGGTCATTGGTAAATAATATTCATCATTAATAATTAATGATCCAGCAAAAATTGATCCGTTTGCGGTTAGATTTGCAAAAAAACCACTTCCCGTGTTATCACGAACTACCAATGAATTAGGAATATCGGGTACAGATATATTGTTTAGGGCTGCAATAATAACCGGGGAAGCATTAGCTAAAACATTTGCAACTAATGACATATTTGAATAATTTGTATTAATTTTGGAGAATGCCGTTCGTAAACTATCTCCCGTATTATCATTAGCAAATTGCCCAATATTTATTGGCGTAAAAGTTCCCATTGATTTCTCCGTATATTGTATTTATCTAATTACAATCAAAAAGGATGCCTAATATTAGGCATCCTTTATTGTGATAATTTTTCTTCTATTTCTTTTGCTATATATTGTCTAACACCCAACCAAGCATTTTGGTAAGAACTCATTGGAATTGAACATATACTCCAATTATTAATTATTATTTGATAACCTGATCTTGATTTAAATAATTTTGCAGATGGATATATTGAAAGAACAAATTCTTTATCAGACATCACTTTCTAATTTCTTTGCAATTTTATTTTTAATAGCAATTGCTACTTCTTCCCAGGCTGCCTCCTCGGAAATACAATAACCAGATAAATTTAAATCACTATTATTCCATACAACATATAAATTTATCCATGTGGCTTGAATAATTTTTGCAGTTGGATATATTGAAAGAACAAATTCTTTATCAGTCATTGGATTCCAATCTTTTCACCATATTGCCTTGAATATTTTTCCAGGCAATTTCCCATAGGTTACTGTTGTTATCTAGTAAAACTCCTTCGGGATAATATATAGTATCGGTTAATTTAATTACATTGTCAATATCGTCTTCGGTGAAAAGAAGAGGAATCTGATTTGATAAGATATAGGCGTATGCTGGGCCAGCTTCCGGCCATCCATACCACCTTAAGGTAGCATAAGGATAAACCTTTTTTACTTGTATTTTAAAATCTGTAGACAATTCTGGCCTGTTCTAGCGAATAGGGAGATAACTCAAGTTGGACCTCATCTCCGGGTTCGATACGAATATTATTTTTTCGAAGTCTTCCGCCTAGATATGCTGTAACGGTTTGACCACTGGGAATTTCTACTTCCCATTTGGTGTTTGGTAATACTTTGGTAATTTTTCCTCGTAAGGAAACTTGTTCATCTGAAGGCAATTATATTCTCCTGTTCTATCTTTCTAACATATTTATCATTCGAAAATTAATTATTGATTTGGCGTAATCCCATGCTTTATCCTCACTTGTCCAACTAATTGAAATTTGTGCATCATTAGATTTAATATAATGTAGTTCACTTAACAATGTTGATTTAGTGACGAAACATTTAGCATCCGGATAAATCGATTGTACGTATTCTTTGGAAGTCATGAGTTTATTTTTTCTAGGAATTCATGCATACATTTTCTTTTTGCATATTCCCATGCTTGCATTTCGGTTTCATGAATTAATAAAGATAAAGGATATTCGTTTAAACAAATTCTGAAACCTACCGGTTTAACCTCGTCAGGGAAGCCAATGTATACCGTTATTAAATTGGCAGTTGGATAAATAGATTTTACGAATTCTTCATCATTCATAATAGCAATTTTATATATATTTCTGCTTCCTTGAGATTATTAAAAATACCTATTTTAATTTTTTTATAATCGTTTTCCGAATAATAAGCATGAATTACTTTAATTTTTGGAAGTAAAATTCCACAATAATAAAATTCATATCTATTAAATGTGTCAACCTTTATTGCTGTGACGCAATTATTATGAAATTCATTATATTTATTTTGAAAATAAAGGAATAATGAAAAACCAATAGAAAATGATGCAAATATTAAGGTAACATTCGTTATTATTTGCATAATTTCTTTACCATTTCAATTTCCAAATTTCGTTTAGCTGAATGTCAAGCCAATTCAGGTGAACTACCCTATCCCAACATTCTGTTTCCATATTTTTCAAAATTTTCAACGGTCATCCGGTGTTCCCATATAACGACAAAACCATTGTGAGATGTTATTTCGGCCAAGTCGGGATAAACATATTTAATTAATTCAACATCGGTCATAGAATCATCTTTTCCTCGAATGTTTAATTAATTTTGCATACCATTTCCAAGCTGATTGCTCTGATTGAAAACCTGATAATTTACCGCCATTTTGCAGTTCGGTTCTATAGTTTATGGGAGTTTCAATACAACATCCATACTTTTTGTAATACATACAAATTGTTCTTGGATATACCGACAGAACAAATTCTTTATCCGTCATGAATTTAATTTCCTTGCAAGTTGCTCACCAATTTTATCTTTTGCATTTTTCCATGCTTCAATACTCGTATTTCCTTCGCTTATCATTACAGAGTCGGCATTTCCCGGATAAGGAAAAGAAGAAAAAATTACGACACTGTATTGAGAGTAAGAAATTATTGCAGTTGGAATTATTGAAAGAACAAATTCTTTATCGGTCATAATATTAATTTATCTTTCATATTTTTCCGAATAAATTTTGCTGCTTTATCCCATGCTAGTTTTTCCGATCTTGAGTCCAGTAGTATGCGCATCGTTCCTTGAACGTAAAAATTTTTATCGGTATTATTTGATCGATAAATACCAACAATTTTTGCATCTGGATATACCGCTAAAACAAAATCCTTATTTGAGCAAATTGACATAAAGTTTTGCCTCATTCATGGTTTTAAATGTTGCAATTTTTTCCGATGTACACTCCACCGATAAAATACTTGAAATTCGATAAACACCAATCAAGCGATATAAAAATCCA